>CEQL01142945.1_pt1 | contig 22120 bp, 18 predicted proteins | sample 356281 | NCBI WGS metagenome assembly CEQL01 (sample SAMEA2621203, study PRJEB7988) | marine metagenome | biome: marine biome (ENVO:00000447); feature: surface water layer (ENVO:00002042); material: "saline water (ENVO:00002010), including plankton (ENVO:xxxxxxxx)" | depth 5 m
CGTCATTGGAAAATTATGCTAATTATTACTATGCAGTATCCTCTTGGTATTCCTCCAGCATTGAGAACAAATATTGATTATGTATTTATTCTGCGTGAACCTTATATTGCGAATCGTAAAAGAATTTATGACAATTATGCTGGTATGTTCCCTACATTTGAATCATTTTGCCAAGTTATGGACCAGTGCACTGAAAATTACGAATGTTTGGTTATTAATAACAATGCTAAATCTAACAAGCTACAAGACCAAGTATTTTGGTATAAGGCTGATGGGCATCATGATTTTAAATTAGGTTCTAAAGAATTTTGGGAATTATCGAAAGGAATGGGGTCTGATGATGAAGAGGAACAATACGACCCGGCTAATGTTAAAAAACGAGGAGCTGGACCCAAAATTAGCGTGCGAAAAAGTAAATGGTAAATATTTACAAATTTCTTACTGTAAATATTTACAAAAACTATTTATTTTGTAGTTTTCTTATTTTCTGGATTTGCGGGATTTGCGAGTCTTCTTGGACTTTTTGGACTTTTTGGACTTCTTGGACTTCTTGGACTTTTTGGATTTCTTAGATTTCTTGGTATAAGGTTTGCGACTCTTACGCACATAGTGCTTCTTGCGGTGAAACACCTTATCTCCTTTTTTGGTAGTATAGTTTTTGCGTCCAGGATGAGTTTTGGAACGAGTTCCTTTGGTCGATCTACTTCTGGTAGCTCCCATATGAAATAGGTATTTATTATTATTTTTTGTTTAATTAGATGTAGTCCGATTCGTTAATATTTTCAAGAATTTGTTTAAATGTTTTGGTATCGTCTAAATCTAATCCTAAATCTTTTCCATCTACAGTTCTTTCTTTTGTGATTAATTGAACCATTCTTAAAAATTCCGATTTGTGAATTCTTATTAAATCGTATGCTTTTTTGAACGCGAACGTAACTAATACACTCACTTGGCGATCAATTTCTCTTTTTGTAGGTTCACTTATCTTGTCAGTTGACATCGATAATTCTCGCCCAATAAAAGGATATTCACTGTTTGGTGAATCATAATAATTTATGTTATCACCAAAACCATATTTTGTAATATAATCTCTTGCTATCTTATTGGCTTGAATTAAATCATTTGAAGCACCTGTTGTAACATCCAAATCTTCGAAATCTTTAAAAATTCCGTTATAGGTTTTTAGTACTTGACATTTGATATCATTATATAAAAATACCTCAGCAGCTCTACCTCCTAAAGCTATAATAAGATTAGCAAGCATAAATCTCTTTGTAGCAAATTTCATAAATTTTTCCTTAGGGGTAAACAATGTATATCCACCCACACCATTAGTGTTACCATTAATAGTAATTTTTTTAAGGTCGAACATATCTTCAAATATTGCCACCATTAAAGCATGACCACATTCATGGTAACTTACCAATTCAACAATGTCTTGGTCTCCTTCTTGTTTGTTAGAATTAATACCAATCGTAATTTTTTCATAAGCTTTAAATAATTGTTCGTTTGTTACTTGAGGTGAATTATTACGCACGCTTAGGATTGCGGCTTCATTTGCTAAATTAGCAATATCTGCTCCTGAAAATCCCGTAGTTAAAGCAGCCATGTCATCAAGATTAATGTCATCAGCAATTTTTTTATTTTTTAAGTGAATTTCAAATATACTCTTTCGTCCATCTAATGAAGGAAGCGGAACATTTACTTTTCTATCGAACCTTCCAGGACGGACAAGAGCACTATCCAAAATATCAATTCTATTTGTTGCTGCTACTACAATAATACCTGTGGCTTCACTAAATCCATCCATATTAGTTAATATTTGGTTCAAAGTTTGTTCGCGTTCATCATTACCACCAGCTATACCAGCCCCTCTTTGTCTCCCCACAGCATCTATTTCATCAATAAATACAACACATGGTGCCATACCTTCCGCTGTGTCGAATAACTTTCGGACTCTTGCGGCTCCAACTCCAACAAACATTTCTATAAATTCAGAACCAGACGCACTAATAAATGGAACCTGTGCTTCTCCGGCTATAGCTCTGGCCATAAGTGTTTTCCCTGTTCCTGGAGAACCCTCTAAAAGCACGCCTTTTGGAATTTTTGCACCCATCTCCTTATATTTTTCTGTATTTTTAAGGAAATCTACAACTTCAGTTAGTTCTAACTTTGCTTCATCACAACCCGCAACATCATTAAATCTTGTCGATGTAGCATTTGGTTTTACAATTGTAAATTGATCCGCATCTACTTTTTGTATTGCACTTAAACTCGAGTTAGACATAGTCCCTGCTAAAAATCGTGTTATTAAAGAAAAAGCGAGAGCAAATATACATATGTTAAATACTGCTTCTCCAAATTTTGAAATAAAAGACATGATAATGCCTTGATTTTCAGATACATTGGATACATCTACATCATTTTTTACTAATGTTTCCACCATATCTCCAACTGATTGAGGGTTTAAATCAATCTTGTGTATATTATGGGTAGTGATTTCTTTGGTTTCTTCAATTTTATCCAACGCGTATGCTGTCTTTCCATCTTGTAAAATTGCTACAGACTTTATGTTTTTTAAAGTTTCATCTTTAAACATGTCGCTATACAGAATAGTATCTCCTAACTCCGTTTCAAAATTAAATGGATTAAATGGTGTTGTGACGGCCTTTAGGCTCGAAAGATTTCGGACGGGTCGTGCTGCTTTTTGAACAGACAAAAACCCAGATCCTAATGAGAAGATTGTCAATAAACACAATACCTTCATTCTTATCATACACTGCGATTATTCCTTTAAATCCAATATAATTTAAAACTAACTTTTTATTTAAAAGATGGCTGAATACGAAACGCATTCGGATATTCATATAGGATTAGAAACCAATGATGTAGACAAACAACCAATTATTTTTTCTGTAGGACACCGATGCACTACAGCTTCACTTATTAAAATAATGAAAATGAAATTTGAATCATACCCATTTGATTGGGTAGTTTCTAAGCTGGAAACTGTACAATATTGTATTCAAAATAAATTTAATGACTTCTTAAAAGGTGAAAATTTTATTAGAACAGAAAGTGACACTATAAACATTGTAGATAATGAAAAACATTTTGTAACAAATGAATCTATTGTTTTTAATACCCAATTTGAAAAAAATATGCTTTCTGCTACAAATGGGTACAAACCAAATTATAGAGGCACATATGGATATATGTTAGCATTAACACACCATGATATGAACAACGAAGACAATAAAAAGTATTTCGAGAGATGTGTTAAAAGATTTCAAAATATACTGGAATTACCTCAAAAAAAGTTTTATTTGTATGTTAATCCTTTAATTGGAAATAATGAGTTTGAAATGACTTCAGCAAATATTCTTGTTCAGTTTATTCGTTTTACAGAATTTATGGAAAGCTGCACCAAAAATTCGTTTGGAATATACTTTTTTGTAGTGCGTAATCATGATAAAAGAGGAATTGTAGAAACAATGTATGAAACTGATAGTATGGTGGTTTACATTATGAACTGTAATAATGAATTAATTGATGGTGGTGGAGTATTTGATGGTGATTTTTATGATGAACAATATAAAATGTTAACTACCGTTGAAAAAATTGTAAAAAAACATTAAAATGCTGTGTTTAGTCATTATGTTTAAAAATTAAAAATATATACCTTACACAATATATATGTTTCCTGAATCCTTTAACCCTTCAATTTACAAAAAATTGAACCCAGATTTAGAAAAACTTAATACTGAACAACTTTTCGTTCATTACAAGGCACATGGAATCGATGAAGGACGAATAGCAAATGAAATAACTGATCGAAACTTGTTTAAAAAATACATTAATACATCTAAGTTGAGCTGTTTAGAAATAGGTCCCTTTGATGACCCAGTAATAAAAGGAAAAAATGTAAAATATTTTGATGTTTTAACTCAGGATGAACTTAAAGTGCGTGCTACAAAATGTAAAAGAAGGAATCCAATCGAAAATATTCCACATATAGATTACGTTGATCCAAACGGGAAATTAAATATTATAAAAGATAAGTTTGATATTGTTTTATCATGTCATTCTATTGAACACCAACTTGATTTTATACAACATTTGTTAGATGTTGATTCATTGTTAAATGAAGATGGTAAATATGTATTAATAGTGCCTGATAAGAGATATTGTTTTGATCATTTTATAGCAGAAAGCACAATTGCTGATATTTTACAACAACATCATTCTAAATCAGAAATTCATCTTTTGAAGTCAGTTATAGAGCATAGAGCATTGACATGTCATAACAATGTTGGAGACCATTGGGATGGGAAACATGGGGAACCTAAATCCCTTAAAAACCCAGAATTCATAGATCATGCGATAAACGAATACTTTAAATCAGTAAAAACAAGAGAATATCTTGATGTTCACTCTTTACAATTTACACCAGAATCCTTTAGAATAATAATTAAAACTCTTCATAACTTAAATTTTATTAATTTCACTGTGGAACAAATATATCCTACAGTAAGAAATAGAGGTGAATTTTTTGTTGTATTAAAAAAAAATCCCTCGGAATAAGTGAAAAATTATGTTTATATTTTTAAAATAATATGAACATAAAATTTAAAATTTATGCCAAGTATAGAAAGTGATTTTCTTGAAAAACTCCATTGTAATTATAAAGATTATACCAATTTTATTGAGACGGGAACCTATCATGGAGAAACTATTTTTTATTTTGAACCTTTTTTCCAAAAATTATATACTATTGAGATAAAACAAGAGCTTTATGAGGAAACAAAAAATAGTTATCAGGGTGATAAAATACAATTTTATCATGGAGATAGCTCTCAAGTTTTAAATCACCTGTTACCAGCAATTAATGGAAAATCAATTATATTTTTAGATGGACACTGGAGCTGTGATGATACAGGTAGAGGAACAGTCGACTGTCCTCTTTATAATGAATTATATTCTATCATGAACCATCACTCACATGACTGTGTAATTATTATTGATGACGTTAGATTATTTGGAAAAGGGCCAAATAAGACAGGAGAACAATACGATCTTTGTAATTGGGAAGGAATTAATAAGGAAACTGTGTTTAAAATTGTAAAAGAAAGATTTACAAATATTTATTTGTTGCCTTCAAGTCATGGTGAAAAGGATAGGATGATTATCCATCTTGAAAAAATATAAAATATACGATTCAATTTGAAATCATATATTTTTATTGTTGTTATAGATTTTTTTAATAAGTTTAATCTTCTTTCGGTTTGTTACCTTCTATCTTGTTGGTGGCAAAAGGCCCACTTACAAGTTGGCTCTGTCCGTTATCACTCTTTCCAACTATAATATTTTCACCCTCAAAAAGCTCGCTTCTAATGTCAGCAGTTGAAATTTCCTCACCTCCACCTTCCAACAAACTTCTTTCTTGAGTATTAGCTACACCAATGCCTACAAGATTTCCATCCTTATCTACTGTTTGAGTTAGCGTGTTTCCAGACTTTTCAGCCTTTTCGATATTATCCTCAATCGCCTTTTTCTTTGTTTCCTTAATACGTTTTTCAAATTCTTCTTTAGCTTCACCTTCATTCTTTTGTTTCTCAGACATAAGCTTATTTAATTCTTCTTCCATGTATTCAACACGTCCGGTCTTGTAAGCTTCTGGTTCCCATGGCATCCACATTCCAACAGGCCCAACATAAACATCATGATGAGGGTCTGCCTCACGCAATAGCTTACATCTCAATTCAGCCTCCTCTTGAGAAGGATAAGTGCCTCTAATTTTAATACCACGAGTATTAGTTTGGAAATTGTGAGCGATTCCAAATTTTTTCTCGAGTTCTTCTTCGTTTTTATCAGTAAAGGTCTTAAAGTCATCCTCAATAGATTGGGAAGTAATACTTGCTTTCTCATCCTTTGCGAACTCCTGAAAATCAGCCATTACAGTATCAAAATCAAGCTTATATTTGTAGGCAACAAAGTTCAAAAATTGAACAAATTTCTCCATCGACTTGTTAAGCTCCCACTGCTTGACAAATTCTTGGAAAAAAAACATCTGTTTTTGTTTCAAAATATTTTCAGGTGAGACAAAAGAAACGCACACAAACTTTTGTCCAGCAATAGGCTTGTCTTCGTCAAGAAGATCAACGTATTTTGAATTGGGTGTTCCATCAGCATTCATTCTTCGCTCAAAAGGCTGGGCCTCCTTAGACATCATATACATTCATAAATAATCTTCATTTAAGCTTTTTATGAATTAAAATTGTTAATCTTTGTGCGCTAAAAACATATTTGTAACTCCCATTATTGGAGTAATATTATAATCTAATTCACCAGTTAAAAAAATATATAATTTGTGTTGAGTATCCAAAGCAAGATTTGTTTCATTACATTCGAAAACAATTGGGGGGTATTTGTTTTTTTTAATAGTGTTAACAGCTCCTTGTAATACAGCCAGTTCATTTTCTTCTACATCCATTTTGATAAAACTAACATCTTTTATTTTCAAACTATCCAAGGTAATTATTTCAATTTCTTCTTGTCGTAAAACATTCTGGGACGGAGGTTGGACTGTAGACCCTCCTCCGTCATCACTAACTATATACAATGGTTGTTTTCCACACTGTTCTTGAGAACCAAGACCTTTATTAATACATGTTACATTTTTTAAATTAGATAAAGCAACTCCACCGCATAATCCGTAATAGGTCATTTTTTGAGGTTCAAAAGCGTATACATGTTTTGCTAAAGGTGCTAATGATAAAGACCATGAACCAGTATGAGCTCCAATATCTAAAAATACGTTTCCAGTCTTTTTATTAACAAACTGAGCACACCAATTTATCAATTGTGATTCAAATAATCCGTCTTTAACGTAACATGATGCTAAATTTTTAGGCAATATATAGGTAACTCCACATGTTGGATAAACAATTATATCCTTTTCGTTATTTTCAATAATAGGTTTATCAGTGTTTTCACAAGGTTTTGTTAATAAAAAATAAGAAGTAGACATTGTTTACTATAAACAATCAATATCTGCTTAAGTATTTAACCTGAATAATTTAATAAAGAGTATACCTATAGTTATCCTTAATACATTGAATACCATCCCCATCTTTACAAGATGGCATATCTCCATATAAATATTCAGCAAAGGCACCTTGATCGTTTGGAATACGCGTGTTTGGAGTTGAATTAAATAACCTATTTGACTGGTCAAGATAAAATTTATCTGTTAATGACCCGAACAACTGTTTATTTGTGTTTTTAATACCAGGATTAAGTTGTTGAACGTTTTTCATAGTATTTTCTGTTATCTTTTCGGAGATATCTGGCGAAAAAGATGGTGGAGCAGGATTACGTTCAGCATTGTATTTAATTTCAGGTAACAAAACATTCCCGAATGGATTTTTTTTGGTTCCCTCTTGATAGTTATCTTTCAGTAATGTATTTAATGTAGAAGGGTCGACTATTTTTTCAACCGGTGCTGGTTTCAATTGTGTATCTTTTGGTTTTAGTTTAACCTCCATACCTTCATAAAGTTCTGGTTGTTGTTTTTCTTTATAAATAATAAAAATCATCCCTAATGTAATGATACCTATAATTATGAATTTAGGATTCTTAGAAACAAGTGTTCCTATCAACGTTAAAAATAATACCAATCGCACAATAGCATTGGCTTTTTGGTTATAATCTTTCATGCTTTTTGATGGCCAAACTTCTAAAATGTATTCTTTTTGTAATAGTATTGATGGGTCTTTGAACCATATGGGAACTGACATTATATATATAAAACTAGTTATTTTTTATAATATAAGTGTATTTTTTGCTACACGTATATTACCTTTTTATTTCCTAAACAGAAGAACCTATGATTAGGCCTTCTTTTTTTTCTTTTTCTTTACTGCCTTTTTCTTAGGAGCAGACTCAACGGTATTATTACTTTCTGTCATCATGTTAATTAGCTCTTCATCCGTAAATTTTGGTGGTTCTGTTACTACATTCGCAGTAGCATCAGCTCGTTTCGCCTGATTCATTGCTGCTTGTTTTCTAACTTGTTCTTTCGCTGCTTCTCGTTTCATTTCTTGGTTCATCCTGGCCTCCATTCCCTTCATATTCATTTTGGCGCCTCCTAAGTTCATTCCTAATTTGCTCATCATGGATTGAACGTCACCCATACCCGGAACATCTTTCATCTTACCAATCATTTCACTTGCTTCCTTCATTAGCTCTGCCTCACTAATATCTCCGGACTTCATTTTACTTTCCAATTTACTTCCTACGTTTTGAACAAGACCCATTAGTTGTCCAGGATTTTTAAACATTTTATTAAATACGTTTTTAACATCTGTTTCTCCATCTTCTTCAATATTCAAATCACCAGCGGTTTCTTCGGCAATTTCTCTTGCTAATTCTCCAAGTTTTCCGGAAAACATTCCCGACAAATGACTATGTATATCGTCCGCATTCGGAGCAGTTCCTGTAGGTTCTCCCTCTTCATTTTTGTTCTGCTCGAAAATTCCTTTTATATCATCTAATGCGCTATCTAATTTTTGTTTGAAATCATCTTCGTCCATGTTCTCAAAAAGTTTGGCTGTGTCTCCAAATGCTTCACGATCCTTTACTGAGTTAACAACCGAAAACAATATGAGTTTTAAATAACTCCAAATAGTTTGTCGTGTATTATCACTAATATCATCATTCCAAACATTTTTAAAATGAATGAAAGGTAAAAATTCTGTCTCAACCTCAGAGTCTTCAGAAAACATACTTTCGTCTTGATTAATAATTTCGAAAAAACGGGGTGGGTATTTTTTCATGGCAAATTTGTATAAAAATACAACCCTGGCATCCTGGTGTTGGGTAATTTGCTTTTGTCTTTCTTCGTCATCAGTAATATTAGAAAATGCTTGTTCATCTTTCCACCATTTAGACATCAAAGGTGAATACTCTGGAAAAGTGCGCTGAATATCAGTTACAAAATCCCCAATAACTTTTCTAAACTCCTCAGGAACCTGAATGGTATCTTTATCGCTCATTTATATGTATGCTATTTATTTATTTAAATCACTCTAACATAAAATAAATAAAAAACTTTTAGAATAAATAAGATTATCTATCAGTTTGAGAAAATGCTAATGTCAACTTTGATAGATTTTGAAGATATTTTAATATTTTTTCTTGATTAACATCTGACATAGACTTAATAGGAGTTCGTAATCTGTCGATTGCGGTCATAATACGTGTAGATTCAGAACTTGCTGCTAAATCGTCTGTATAATCTTTATCCAAAAAGTATGATAAGTCGCCAGCAGCAATTTCTTTATGATATTTAGAAACTACATATTTATTCCAACTTCGAATAAGAATTTTGGGGTTCATTTTCCTGAGAGCAATTAAGGAGTTTTTAGCACTCGCTATATCCATATCGTCAGGAAAAACCGAAGCGATATCCTCAACCATTTCAATAAAATGGTCATTAAAAGCTTTTACTATGGAAGACATAAGTATACTACATAAGTTTATTTAAATATGTTAAAAATACCTTATATTAACAAAAAATCCTTTGAATTGTGTTTTATGTTAAAAAATCAACATTTGTTTGTAATGAAATACTAATATATTCGATACCTAATTATATAATGGACCCTAAACTGGCAAAAGAGCTGGATGAGTTTAAAAAAAAGAAAGAGGACGTGTTTAAAAATATTAATCTTTTGAATAATTTATCCGAATCCTTGGTAACTTCTATCACAGAAGAAGAATCGAAAATTATTCAAAAAAAGAACAAAGAAGTTATAGAGAATGAAAAAAAGAAAACTGCTAACGAACTTGAGCTTCTTGGACTTGAAAATAGTAAGATGGAAAGCTATTTAGACATTTTAGCTAAAAAACAAGAATTAGAAATGAAATATTTAGAACAAATGTGCGATCAACATGCTAAGATTCATAAACTTGGAGAGAAATATTCTTTTCTCGATGTGGAAGCGTTTATTCCATACGAACATCATTTTACAGACCAACTTATTGATGCCAAAAGAGATTACAAGAAAACCAAAAACTTAAAAAAAGGCACCAATGAAAATGCGGGCACCTCTGAACAAAAACCAACCCCCCCACCCCTTGTAGCCCCTCAGGTAAATCCTCAACCTAATCCAACACCTCCAGCATCAAATCTTCCGTTTCCTCCCGTGGAAAACCCAGAGGCAACAGATCGTGGGTCGGATTTTGAATTAGCAAGGGGACCCAGTGAGGGAAATATCGGTCAACCTGATGCAGAACCACCGCCTAGAAGAGCGCCTCCTCCTCCACCCAATAGAAGATCAACAGTAGCATCTCCTGAGGGAATAGCTAAAAGATCTCCTCCACCAAGAAGACTAAGTTTACAAGACCAATTAAAAGCAGCATTGAAGGAAAAGTTTATAGCTCCAATTGATGGACCAGGAAACAAAAAAAAAGATGGTTATGATAGTGACGAAAGTAGCAAGGATTGGATGTAAATTTAATTAATAATGGAAGAATTCAATATTTCATTATTAATGTTATATTTTAAAATCGCTGTTGTTGTCCTTGAGTTCCCGCAATGTCTGCTTCACGTTGCTGCATCAATTGTTCAACTGTAACAGATTCTGGTATTTTGGCCGATTTATAATCAGCGTCGTCTTGTGGTGTATGAATTTGATCAGCATGATTCAAAGATACATAATTATGCATTTGTCGTGTTCCACCAGTTCCTTTTGCTGAAAGTTCTTCAGAACCCATATCCAGAAAACTATAAGTATCTGACATTGCTCCAAATCCTCCAAATGAGCTGCCTCCCCCACCTCCAAGTGCGTATGCTTCGGGTTCCATATTATTTTGAGTTACTGCCCTGGTTACTGCCTCTTGACGTGGTTTGAAGTGTCCAGCTATTTCTTCTCCATAAACAACTCGATAGTTATCATTTAATAAAAGTAACGCAGGCACTTTTGAAATATTGTCAGGCATTACAATCTGTTGTCCATTTTCCAAAATAATATATGTTTTTCCGTCCCCTTTTTTCATTCGTTTATCAATACATATGAAATGAACATCTTTGGAAATCTCTGGACTTCTCCCAACATTTTGTATTAATGATTTTGAATGTTGGCAAAAATTACTATAATACAATATAGAACTCATTAGTATGTTTATAGTTTATATACAAAATGTTTTAACTTATTTAAAATTTAGTTTATTATTTGTTTTAAAAAATAAATGAATTAAAATATAGTCACCGTTTTATATATAACAAACACCATGGACCCTAAAATACTACCGCAAACTGTCGTTGAAGAAAATGAGCAGCTTAAATTTACTCTTAGTGGAGTAAATATAAGTATTGTGAATTCTCTTCGTCGAATCATCTTGTCTGAAATAGAAACCGTTGTATTCAAAGCATACAATGAAGATGTAAATACGTGTAAAGTTGAAAAAAATACTTCTCAATTTAATAATGAAATTCTTAAACAACGACTTGGATGTATCCCTATTCATATTGACGATCTAAATATGCCATTAGATAATTACATTATGGAACTTGATGAAAAAAATGATAGTGATACAATTCGTATAGTAACCACTAAAGATTTTAAAATAAAAAACATAACCACTGAGACCTATCTTTCTGAGAACGATAAACAAAATATATTTCCTCCCTCTGATCAAACTGGATATTACATAGATTTCGTTCGTCTAAAACCTAAACTAAGCGATGATATACCCGGGGAAGAAATTAAATTATCTTGTAAATTCTCTATTGGAACATCTCGTGAAAATGGGATGTTTAATGTGGTATCGTGTTGTTCATATGGAAAAACTCCTGATGACGTGAAACAAGAGATAGAATTGAATAAGCTAAAAAAGACATGGAAAGACGATGGAATGAAACCCGATGAGATTAAGTTTGAAGCTGAAAATTGGAGATTACTGGATGGAAAAAGAATAACAAAAACAGACAGTTTTGATTTTATTATAGAAAGTGTTGGTGTGTTTACTAATCAAGAAATAGTTCATAAGGGCTGTGATGTTCTTATTAAAAAGTTGGTTGAAGTGGACACAATGATTGATAAGGATAAAATGGAAATTATAGAATCTAATACCACCATGAAAAATTGTTTCGATGTGATTATTAAAAATGAAGATTATACAATTGGAAAGGCTATTGAATATGTTTTGTATAACAAATTTTATGAGAAGGATAATCTACTTTCGTTTATTGGCTTCAAGAAGGTTCATCCACATGACGATGACAGTATAATTCGTGTTGCTTACAATGATGTTATAGATAAGATGTCCATCCAAGGACATCTAAAGACCAGTATTCAAGACTTAATCGAAATCTACAGTAAAATTAAAAAGTCCATTTAGAATTATTAACTTATTAAACTTAACAATACAAAAATTCCTTTTTTTGTATTGTTTACAAATTGTTTTGCTTTTGTTGTTATATAAAAATTTCTAATCTAAGTATAAGTAACATGGAAGATATCAATGAAAATAAAAATAATTATTCTTCAAAAGAAAATGATTTTGACAATGTTTCCATCCCTTTAATGCTTGGAGATGTGATAAAAATTTCAAGTCCTTTAAATGAAATTTTAAATGATCAAACCTTTATTATTGATTTTATAAATTCCTCAAGAGTTAAATTAATAAATACATCAAGTCTTGAATCAACAACTATTCCCATACAACAAGACAATACATTTGGTGACGGTTCAATACATGATATTTCTTTGATTTACAGAAATAAAGAAAAAGGATATGCCAGGCAAAACAAATTGTTACCTGAAACCTGGGTAAATATCTATTTTGGAGGAGATATACCTACTATTATTACGGGTCAAATAACCGACTTGGAAGAAGACATGATTGAGATAAAGACTCATCCGGAAGAAGATATAATTTATATAAATTTCGCATATTCTGGAATACCAGACGATTTACCAATTGATTTGATTGAAATCAGAAAAAAACCTGATTCTATAAAGAAAAAAGATTCTGAATTAATTACTGAGGATGATGAAAATGAAGAAGTAGGTGATCTTGCGTATATGAATGATGATTCAGACAGAGAAGTTGCCTCAGAAGAAGATGGTGAGGATGAAGAAGTCCAAGTAATTCCAGTAGAAAATGTGCGAGATAACATTGAAAAAATGATTCTTCAAGCAGATGATGTTGTTTTTGGTTTCGGAGAAGAATTCGCACCTTTAGACCAATACGTGGAAAAGAAAACTGCCAATGTTAGATACAGTATAGAAGCCCAATGTAATGATTTGCTTGATGAAATGTTATCAACTATTCCTAACTCGGAAAGAACCCGTAGAGTATTAACACAGATACATACTATTATTGAAAGATTTAAACAACTAAGAACCCAATTTTCAAATCTCGATCAGCACGGAAATGTTCTAAGTCCATTCAAAAAAGAAGCTGACTGGAAACCTCTAACAAAAGAGTTACATGAGTTTAATCAAAAACTTTATTGGATACTTCCAGTAGCTCAAAATGTAAAAAAAGTATACAACGTTACTGGAGAAATTGAAGACTTACCCAATGACATTGTTACCTTTAATACAATGGAAGAATTAACTAACATAGAAGGTGAATTTGAACTTTACAAATCTAATTCTTTTCCCGATGGACAAAACAAATATATTCATCTTATTAAAAATATACATAACGAACAACGTCCATTTTTGGAAGATAGTGTCGAAAAAATGTCTAATATTCTCTACAATAATTGTGTAAATGCCAATCTTAATGTAATTATTGATAATCTTGGCTATCTCTATTCAAGTGTCGTAGACCACAATAATATTAACTCCAAAAGATTTTTAATTCAAAAATATAATTTGGGATCAAAAACAATTTTGGCATCAAAAATAGATAAGTCCAGTATGACATACAAGTTGGGAGATTTAACACGCAACGATACTTTATCTTTACGGTCCCTATTGACACTACCTGAACCAGTAGTTAAATTTTCCCATATAAATTTACACGAAACCAATATTCTGGAGAGAGCAAATTTGAACAGATTTTTTATTCAATATTGGCAGCTTTTAAATTCATTAACTAATGTGAAGACAATATTTGTAGATAAAAAGAAAGAAGCTTTAGATGAAAAGACATTTTTGACCAATATAAAGAATTTTGCTATTAAAAAAGATGATTATGATGGAGAAATAGATGTTAAAGAACAATACAAAAGTTTTCTTGATAAGATAGTCCCCAAAACCCGCACATTATTTCAAATGACTAAAAAATTTATGCAGAAGAAGGTTTCATTATTAGACATTGTTAAATGTCTTGAACCATTTATGGTATATCATAACGATTTAACTTACACACAATATGAAGAAATAAATGATTTTATTCTTGAGGAAATTACAAAACGCATTGGAAAATATGTTGATAGAAGTCATGCTTTTTTTAAAATTGCTACCATGAAAACTAAGATAGCCTTAAATCCTTCATCAGATGCTATTTATAAAGCAACAAATAAATTAACTAAGACTGTATTTGGAGATGGGTATGATTACAAAGGGGATAATCAATTAACAAACTCAGAATTACTTGTAAAAATTCTTTTCCGTGACGCAGGTAGATTATATAATAGTGCGATTTCATTTGAAAACCTATCTTTAATGTATCCAAACGAAATTGCTCAACTTTTTGAAAATACTCAAGCAACAAATAAGGATTTATTAGAAGAATTTACAAAAAAGAACGATTGTCAGACATACAATATTGCTAAGCAATATTCAAGTTTGGAACAACTGGAACAAGACAATAATGGGGACATTTATTTTGATAAGAAATTTGATAATACTATATATTCAATATTGGATGATTACGAAAAAGAAATGGCCACCAAAGATCCGGATGAATTCATCGATTTTTTGGTTAAGAAATTAGAAAAGACCAAAAAGTTATCTACCGAAGATGCTGTTATTCTTGCTGAAACACTGATTAGTGGAATGAAATTAGTAAGAGAAGGAGATTATGCTTTTATCTTTGAATTATTGCCAGGAAATGATGAATCAAAAATTACCTATTTTAAACGTATAAACAATGTTTGGGTTGAAGATGAAAGTGTAGATAAATCTATGTTTGTCAACGATAATGATATTTTATGTAATCTTCATTCCAACTGTGTGAAAGTAAAAGATAAATGTGAAACAACTGACATGAACAAAACACAATTGGAAGGAAATGACCTAAAAGATATTATGAAAGAATTTGATCAAAAATACACTCTTTCTAAGGATGAGATGGAATTTAAGATAAGAGAACAATTCGAATATAATGAAAGCATTATTGGAAAACTTACAGAGGTTCGTATGAAAGATACTTTTAAATATAATAATCAACAACTTAAGATAGGTAGCAGTTTGAATGAAACTGATGCGTTCGATTCTATAATATCACCATACATGAATGGTTTGAATCGCATATTGGGACAAGGAGATTTCGTTAAAAAACAAAACGACATTATTAGATTTACCATGCAGTTTACAAGAAAAGCTCTTGTTGGAACTGATGAAAGTCCTTATTGGAGATATTGTATTAAAACCAATACTCAACTTATGCCCGAATTTAGATACACTCTCGCCTCTGCTTTTGTTGATGACCCTCAAAACTATCAGTTAGTTGTTGAACGCGTTAAAGCTACAATAGGAAAAATTAGTGATGATGGAAACGCATGGGTAGATGAACATAGTGGTCAAGTTATTCAAGTAGATAACTTTGAATTTGAAGACGTTTATGTTGATGGATTTAAACAGGTAAGTCGGGATATTTTGGAAAAAGACGCTGCTCAACAAGTTATAGGTATGACATCCACTTCTACTAAGCCAAAACCAACCATAGAAATGAAAATGAGTAATAATGTCATTGATGCGTTTGCTTCTAATATGGGAATAAATATTGAAGATCATAGAGATTTTATTATGGAACTTGCTATACGAACTTTTAACACAAATTTAGATAGTGAGGAAAAATATAAAAAAAAAATAATGAAGGCATCAAAAGATAACAAAACTTTGCCATCTTATAATGAATATTACAATGCGAGAATTTTATACTACACAATGTCTGCTTATTTAATTGGAGTTCAAGCAAGTGTCCCCTCTATAACAACTCGTCGCACATTTCCTGGTTGTGTAACATCGTTTAAAGGATTTCCGTTTGAGGGTGCTGGAGATGATAGTGGTATTAATTACATTGCTTGTATAGCTTACAATATTCGAAATTCCAGTGATCCTTGGAAGGTTCTAAAAAAGAAAAAACAAAGCTCTATTGCGGAAGCTTTAAAACGCACTATAGAAGAAAAATTCTTGGAACAAGCCGAAGTTAAACAAGCTTTCCAAAAGAAAGCCGATTATTTGATAACTTCTCCTTCCGAGTCCATTCCAGATGAACTAAATCCGATCATTACATGGAAAGGATTTGTACCTCCTTTATATCCGTTCAAAGTTATTAAAGTCGCTCCATTAACAACTGAATTTAAATCAAAACTATTAAGTGATTTGAAATCTGGTTATGGAGGTCAACTAAATGATTTACTTGTTGTATCCTCCAAAATTATACACTATTCATTAGCTATTCAAGAAAGAATCCAAACAATTGTTTCTAAACAAACACCCATTCTAAAAAATATGACAAATGATCCATTTTTAGAAAATGCTTGTTGTAGTGCTACGAGTCAAAGTTCAAATATATTAAGTTACTTTATTCATAAAGATAAAGAAATTGAAATTTACAACAACATGGTCAAACAAATGGGAATTACATTAGGAGATGTATCTGTAATTACAAGAGGATTATTGTTGTATAGCCCCATTAACACAAAAATGGTATATCCTCCTTTGAAAAATGAATTTAGTGAAACAACAATATATACAGCATTCATCGTGTATTGTAAGTTCAATACTATTCTTCCCATACCTGAAAATCTTGTAAAATTCTGTAATGAAAAACCAGAAAATATTCAACCTAACGAGACAATGCGCGAAATGATTTCTAAGTTGAAAATGGATGGTCGTAATTACAACGGAAGTTCTCTTGTTCAGCTTTTTCAAATAGTTTCAAGGGAACACATTGTGCGCATACAGCTTGTTTTACCTACCACTGATTACATACAATGTATAAGAGATATTTTAAAAAAGGGTGAAGAAGAACCAGAGGAAAGAGATGATGACGATGATAATATAGATCATGAATTTAAACTACTCTTAGAAAACAACATTGAAACTTATTCTATGGTTCAAGAACCTGATGAAGATTTCTCTCGTGAATTTAAGAATTTTTTAGCTAAACATAATCGAGAAACTCAGATGGAATTAATAGAATTTATGGCACAAAACACCTCGTTAACTCGATTCAACACTAATAGAATTGGAAAAAGATTTGACGGAATATTTTCATTTGATGAGAGTCGTTCAAACACAGAACCTGCTATAAGCGATTCTTATGGATATAATTTAATACATACAATGAAATGTTTTGTTGAAAATTTTTCCAAAATCTATCCTAATATTATTTTGAATGAGGTAGATTATGATAACGTTTCTATTCCATCTTATATGGGATTATCATTTAGACATACCCAGGATTTAAAATCTATTCTACAGGAGGAATTTTCTTTAAAAAAATTTTATTCCAAAAAATCATTATTTTCTATCCTAAGAACAATCGGTGATAAATGTAAAAAACTTGTTTCTCTAATGAAAAACACGCCATATTTTTGTAAAATTGAATACAAAGAAGTAACCAAAAACTCAATTTTTGACCAACGATTATCTTTCCTATTAATAGAATATTATGTTCTTCAAGTTTTGAAAACATACATGGAATTGACAAACGATCCAAACATGATTTATTTTGAAGAAACTGTTAACGATACTGTAGAAAATACATTCACTGTTGAAAGTTTGGACGAAGACAATATTAAAACAAACGTTGTCCTTCAAATCGAAAATAACGACCTGTTATTGGAAGGTAACAAAAAAATTCTAAAAACCAACGTAGCTGATTTACTTCTGGTATACCTAGAACATCTTCATAAAGCCACCGATATCGTGGCAGTTTCTTACGATAATGTAATGGATACTGTATTTAAATTAAAAGAAGCTGAAAAAAGAACTTTTACTGAAAAACTTGCGAAGATGACTGATGAACAACGAAACGTGGATACAATGATGAAAGTAAATAAACTTGGTGATTGGGGAAAAGGACTTAAAAGTGGAATTACAAGATACGATGCCGCTTTGTATGATGAAGAAAAAGAAGCTATGGAAAAAATATTGATGGCTGAAAAAGATTTAATCCAATCTAACGCCGATGTTGTAGACAATAATGAAGAACAATATCTAATGGATCACTTCGAACAACAACGCCTTAACGAAGAAATTGAAGAAGGGGCTTATGATATGTCTCATATGAATGAAGATTATGATGATGGCGACTTTTATGGCGATGAACTCGAAGAACAAGGAATATATGATTAATTAGTTGTTAAAAATTTTAATAAAAATATTTAATATGACCACGCCTGACTCAAGTGAATATAAAATTATACAAAACAATTCGGAAAACCTAATTGTATGTTTTGGAGGGATGGTTAATGGATTTTTTCTATCACCCCCATTTGAATTTTTAAATTACCTTTCAAAAACATATACAGAAAATGTAGATTTATATTTTTTTGTTGATAAAAATCAAAGCTGGTATCACAAAGGAATTCAGGGTATTGGTAACAATATAGATGAAAGTGCTTTGTATATTAAAAATATAATGAATAAAAAAAATTATAAAAAAACTATTTTTATGGGATCAAGCGCTGGAGGCTATGCTTCGATATTATTTGGTTCGTTGTGTAATGTGTCTAATGTTGTTGCTTTTATTCCAAGAATAAGGCATGACCCCAGAATGACAGATCCAAAATATGACAGTTTAAAAAAAGTAATCAATGATAATACTAAATATCTTTTAATAGGTGACAGTTCTATAATTCATTTAAATCATCATCATCACATATCACAGTGTTATGAATTAGAAAATTTCAAAAACGTTGAAATAATACCATTTAAGTCCGTTGAACTTAAGTATTTAAGAGATTCTGGAGAAATAAAAAAAATACTTGATAATATTTTAGTAAGCATTAACAGAATAAAAGATATTCATATTATTCATCCTTATCCTTGGCCATTAATAAATCAAGCTATGACGAATAATAATCATAATCATTTGAAATGATATATTTTGAAAAATTATAGGAATATTAAAGCATTATACTTATGATTGAAAGGCAAAAAATGGTTCCGAAAAGTAAACGATTTTTATGGCGATGAACTCGAAGAACAAGGAATTTACGATTAAGTTTAACACCAAAGAGTGTTTGATTATTTTTTTTTTATTTTATATTTTATGAAAAAAATATATAAAATTAAAAAAATGTCCAGTTCTGAACTTCAAATTTTAAGAAATAATTCTGAAAATTTAATTGTTACGTTTGCAGGAATTAATAATTTCTTTCCAGCAACTGGCCCTCAGAAGCGAACCCAACCGTTTGAATTCTTAAATTATCTTTCAAAAACGGTTCCAGAAAATACTGACTTTATATTTTTTGTAGATAATCACAAACCCCAGTGTTGGTATCATAAAGGATTCAAAGATATTACTAAAAATATAGATGAAAGTGTCATTTATCTTAACAAAATAATTAAAAGGAAACCTTATAAAAAAATTATTTTTATGGGCGTAAGCATGGGAGGCTATGCAGCTATATTATTTGGAGCTAAGTGTAATGTAACAAATGTTATTGCTTTTATTCCACAAACAATATTAACAAATGAAAAAAAACACAAAGAGGAAAAATATAATAATTTAAAAATTGTAATTCATAATTGTAATAATAGATTTGCCAAAAAAACTAACTTTCTTTTAATAGGAAATAAAGATTGCTGCCCGTTTAAAGATAATTTACATCATATTTCACATTGTTATAATTTACAAGATTTCGAAAATGTTAAAATAATTGGTTATGAGGCAGTAGACATGAAGAAGTTGAGAGATTCTGGAACAATAAAAGGATTTTTGGATGAAATTTTACTAACCAATAGTGAAAATGATTCCGAAAAGTAAACGATTTTTTATGTATTAGTATATTAGTATATACACATGAACCGCAATTTTTTAAAAACAAATGTAGTTTTGGCAGCCATCGTTATTTACATTATTTTGTACGGAACTGTTGTTCTCGCCCAACCATCGTTTTTGTATAAACCTGACTCGACTCTTCGTCAATTTGGTGTTGGATATAGAAATAAAACAATTTTACCAATGTGGTTATTATCTTTAATTTTGGGAATAGTTAGTTATTTAGCTGTTATTTATTACATGGAATATCAACAGCTTATTTAAATTTATTTATTAACAGCATTAATCGAAAATGCTGTTAATTTTCTTGATTTTTTTTAAAAACATATAAAAGGATACAAATAAAAAACTTATGAGCAATTTTTTAAAAATAACTATTCCAGCACATAAAAAATTTATTCAACTTTCTCAAAAATATAAAACAAAAAATATTTTCTTCTCAGCAGGAGGTGGTGGATGTAATGGATTTACTTATAGAACTAAAATGTTTAAAAACTCATTTAAGTATAGATTACAACCTTTTTTTGATAAACCAGACCCACTATGGCATAAAGTAGAGGAAAAAGATTATAACATTTATATTTGCTCAGAAGGGTTTGAGCACTTAGTTAATACCACTATTCATTGGGAAAAAGATTTTATGGAAGAAAAATTTGTTTTTGATAATCCAAATGCTGAATATGAATATGCTTGTAAAAAATCTTTTATAACAAACAGACCGGGGCTTTTTACTTTATAAAATTAATTAAAGCTTATAATCGACTGCTTGTTTTTCTAGTGCTTCCTTTTCTTTTCGTTTCTTTTCCATATATTCGTCATATTTAGCATTCATAAGACGCGGGTCAGTATCACATTTATGGGTAACTATATTATTATTAATAACCATAATTAAGAAAATACCAGTGTATAAGTACCAGCACGCTTCTCCTACGTTGTCTCTAAACGTAACCAAATTCAAAAAAGCTTCTTTTTTAGCTATAGTTTCTCCACTGTCTGGAAAATCTGAATACTTGGGTTTCATTAATGGTGTTAAGGTTTGCCAAAATTTCATAAAATTTGATGGAACAACCTGATTAACTAAAACTGAAACATTTCCCATTAATTTAATAATTGCTTGAGCTGCTGATTGATAGGCTTGTTTAGTTTTATCATCAACATCGGCAGCACTTAGTGATGCTTCAACTTCACTGTCTTTTAACAGTTCAGCAAGAAGGGTATTAGCAGAGTATGAAATAGCAAAATATCCGATAACATCAGAAAAGGCTGTTTTCATACCAGGGAATGTCATAACCATTAACATCATAATGCCAAAAATGAAAATCCATGGCCATGCTGTCATCCACGCAGCAGTTGCCATATTAGAACTTACCGAACCACCACATCTGTTTACCATCGCATTGGCATTCATAATAAACTGGAAAAAAATCACTAAAATGAAATAGATTCCAGACATATATTTTTGGTTACGGGCAGCGTCTGCTAAACTATCCGGATCTTTCAACAAGTCCAATGTAAATTTAGGTTTTACGAAGGCATAATACAAAACAGTAATAATTACAAATACTAAAATATTAATACCAGTGTAATCAGCAGATTTTTCTTCTTCGGAGTCAGCCATTATCTAGTATAAATATCGATTATAAATTAATTTACATCTATAAATGTATAAATTGATTATATAAATGAATTTTAACGAATCATCAACACCAACTCTTGTAGAACCTGGTGTTAAATACTTTATACGCGAAACACTTAAAAAATGTAATAGTTATAAAGAAACTTATAAAAATCAAATTTTTAATATTGGTTTATTTGTTGCTATTATTGTAATAGTGGGTATTGTTCTTGTTTGTCGTTATAAAGGAAAGCCATCACCAGAAGAAGAGGCACAAAAAGATAGAGAGAAAAAGCAATATAT
>CEQL01054291.1_pt1 | contig 22030 bp, 21 predicted proteins | sample 356281 | NCBI WGS metagenome assembly CEQL01 (sample SAMEA2621203, study PRJEB7988) | marine metagenome | biome: marine biome (ENVO:00000447); feature: surface water layer (ENVO:00002042); material: "saline water (ENVO:00002010), including plankton (ENVO:xxxxxxxx)" | depth 5 m
TAATGATATTAATGCTTTTTTATACAGGATATGATTCTAGTCAACAAAATATGAGTTTTTTTGATATTCTTGCAAACTCATCAGGTTCATCATCTGTCCTTTATTCTGTTATTATCTCAATTATAATAGCATCATTTTATTATATTATTTCTGGAATTTTATCCTTAAAGGAAGTTATATCTTATTCTATCAAAGGAATGTCAGGAATGATGCAACTTTCTTTATTAATAATGTTAGCATTTACAATAGGTAATTTATGTAAAGAATTAGGTACAGGAATTTATGTTTCTAATGAATTAAAGGATATTTTATCACCTAAAATGGTACCATTTCTTTTATTTATTACAAGTTGTTTTATTTCGTTTTCTACTGGTACTTCTTGGGGAACTTTTGCTATTATGCTAGCAATTGCAGTTCCAATATCTAATGAAATGGGAATTGAATCATCAATAACAATCGCAGCCGCATTAGGAGGAGGGTTATTTGGTGATCATTGTTCTCCTATATCAGACACATCTGTTGTTTCGTCAATGGCATCAGCATCTGATCATATTGATCATGTAAAAACACAATTGCCTTATGCTATGGTTTCTGGTATAATAACAGCAATTTTTTACTTAGTGATTGGATTTTGGATATAAAAGAAAAGCACTTAAAATAATTAAGTGCTTTACAAACCAAGCTAACTAAACTAATTGAATTTTTATAAATGCAAATTAATACTGCCTAGTTACATTAATGATAAAAAACCAATTATGAATCTAGAAAATAAATCTATTTATTAAATTCTCTAATAGCTCCTGCTTACCAGACTTTAAAGAAGGTTCACCATTATTTTTAGCGTGAGTTGCTAGTTCATCTAAGTTAAGATTACCTTCAGCAAATGATTTGCCTATTCCAGAATCAAAAGATGAATATCTTTGGTCTAAAAGCTTAACATAATCAGAATCATTAATTATTTTCTCAACAATTAGTAATGACCTGGCAAAAATATCAATTCCTCCAATATGAGAATAAAATAAATCCTCAAGGTCCGTGGAATTTCTTCTTGTTTTTGCATCAAAATTAATTCCTCCTCCACTCAATCCCCCAGATCTAATAATCACAATTAAAGCTTCAACTATCTCATAAATATTATTTGGAAATTGATCTGTATCCCAACCATTTTGATAATCACCTCTATTTGCATCTATACTACCTAACATATTGGAGTTTGCAGCAACTTGTAGTTCGTGATCAAATGTATGTCCTGCTAAAGTAGCATGATTGACTTCTATATTTAATTTAAAATCTTTATCTAATCCATATTCTTTTAAAAATCCAATTACAGTAGCAGAATCATAATCATATTGATGTTTTGATGGTTCCATAGGTTTTGGTTCAATGAAAAAATTACCCGTAAATCCTATCGATCTCCCATAATCTTTTGCCATATGAAGAAAAGTAGCCATATTATCTATTTCTGTTTTCATTTTAGTATTTAACAAAGACATATAACCTTCTCTTCCTCCCCAAAAAACATAATTTTCACCACCTAACTTTTGTGTGATATCAAGGGCATTTTTTACTTGAGCACCAGCATATGAAACTACATCAAAATTAGGATTAGTAGCAGCGCCATTCATATATCTAGGGTTTGAAAAAAGATTAGCAGTACCCCATAGAACCTTTATATTATTCGAATTTTTCTTTTCTTGAGCATAATCTGATATTTTATTTAGTCTTTCCTCTGATTCTTTTAATGAGCTTCCTTCATCAATTAAATCAAAATCATGGAAACAGAAATATTCAAGACCTAATTTTGAGATAAATTCAAATGCAGCGTCCATTTTATTATAAGCTCTCTCATAAACATCAGAAGACTTATCCCAAGGATAAATTTTAGTTCCAGGTCCAAATGGATCATTACCAGTATTTACAAAAGAATGCCAATATGCTATTGCAAATTTGAAATGATCTTTCATTTTCTTTCCTAATACTATCTTATCCTTATCATAGTATCTGTATGCTAAAGGATTATCAGAATCTTTTCCTTCATATTTAATCTCATTCAAATTTTTAAAATATTCTTTTTGACCAATTATAACTCCCATATCAATTAATTTAGTTTATTTAAAATGTTTTTCCAATTTCTATATTCTTCAGAGTAAAAATCCTCTTTAGATGGATTTATTTCTGAAATCATTTTAAGTTTTTGAAATGCTTCTTTTTCATCTTTATAAAATCCATAACCTAAAGCAGCACCTCTTGCAGCACCCTCAGAACCATTGGTATCGTATAACTGCAATTTTACGTTTGAAGAGCTAACAAAAGCTTCTCTGAAAACTTTACTTAAAAATAGATTTGCATTACCTACTCGAACTGTATTTACATCTACTCCAAATCTCCTTAAAAGTTCAATTCCATATGATAAAGAAAAAGCAATACCTTCTAATGTAGCTCTTATTATATGTTCATTTGAATGAACATTAAAATCTAAACCAATTAAATGGGAATCAATTTTTCTATTTTCAAATAATCTCTCTGCACCATTTCCAAAAGAATAAAATTTAACACCTTCAGAGCTACTAACTTTTTCAGCTTTTAAATCCATTTCTTTATATGAAGATTCTTTTAGTAATGATTTTATCCATGAAAACGCAATGCCAGATCCATTTATACATAATAGTAAACCATTTCTTGACTTCAAACTATTACTATTACAGTGTAAAAAAGTATTAATTCTATTATTTGGGTCATAAATATTTTTATCTGTTACAGAATATATAACTGCTGATGTACCTGCAGTAGCTGCAATTTCACCAGGGTTTAATACATTTAAAGAAAAAGCATTATTAGGTTGATCACCAGTTCTATATGAAATTTTAATACCTTTTTTAAAATCTAACTTTTTACATATCTCATCAGTAACATCTCCTTGATTTCCAATTGAATCAACAATTTCTGGAATAAAATTTGGATTAATATTATAATGATCTAGAACCTCTTTGCTAATTGAATTAGTATGAAAGTCCCACAATGTTCCTTCAGATAACCCTGAAGATGTTGTTGAAATTTTTCCAGTTAATTTATATACTATGTAATCTCCTGGAAGCATAACTTTATAAATTTCAGAATAAGTTTCTGGATCATTTTCCATCACCCATTTTATTTTAGATGCTGTAAAATTACCTGGAGAATTAAGAATGTGTTTTTCAATAATATCTTTATTTATTTCTTTTTCAGCATTCTTTCCAATTTCAACTGCTCTAGAATCACACCAAATAATAGATGGAATTAAAGGTTCTCCTTTATTATTAATAGCTACCAATCCGTGCATTTGATAAGAGATACCTATTGATTTAACTAAATCAAAATTGTTTCTATTTTTTAAGGTAATAAGACATTTTTCGATACATTGCCACCAATAGTTAGGATCTTGCTCTGCCCATCCTTTTTTTTTTGAAACTATTTTCATTTCTTTTTCAGGATAAGTAATAGAGTCTATGGTATCACCTTTATCAGAGTCAAATAATGAAGTTTTAACTGAAGAGCTTCCAAGATCAATACCCAAAAAATATGAAGGATGACTCATTTAAAAATATTATATTGAAAAATCAATGCACAATATAGAAAATAATAAAATAGAATTGAAGGAATCAATTAGCCTTGTAGTAGGTAATATGATAGGGGCTGGTATTTTTATGCTTCCTGTTTCCCTTTCAGTATATGGATCAATAAGTATTTTTGGTTGGTTAATATCGGGTTTTATGGCATTGATATTAGCAAACATATTTAAAAGATTAAGCATAAAATATCCAGGTGAAAGTGGACCATTTTATTATACTGAAAAGAGTTTTGGAGAATTTGTTGGGTTTTTTGTAATATGGGGTTATTGGATATCAATTCTTTTAGTTAATGCAAGTTTAGCAATTGCAATTACTAGTTATTCAACAATTTTTATTAGCGATCTAGAAAATACTAAATTCAGTTTACCTTTTGCGATTACAATTATTTTTTTTATAGGTTTTTTAAATTTAAGAGGTATTAAGAAAGTTGGTAAATTTCAATTTATAACTTCAATACTTAAAGTTTTACCCCTTTTGTTAACAATCTTTATAAGTTTTTTTGTTTTTGACTTATCCAATTTTACTCCAATTAATATCTCCCAAGAAACAAATTTAGAGGCAATAACAATAACAACTGCATTAACATTTTTCGCATTTTTAGGAATAGAGTCAGCAACAATACCTGCTGACAAAATTAAAAATCCTAAAAAAAATATTCCAAAAGCAACAATAATTGGCACAACTCTAACTCTATTTATTTATTTATTTTCAAGTATTGCAATTTTTGGTATTATGAATCCAAGCGATATAGCAGTTTCAAATGCTCCCTATGCTGATGCAATTGGCATTGTATTAGGTGATTATGGAAAAATAATAATTGCAATATTTGCAATCATTTCAGGTGTTGGATGTTTAAATGGATGGACATTGCTTCAAATTGAAATTCCAAAAAATCTTTCAGAAAAAAGACTTTTAGGTACTTTTTTTTCAGAAACTAATTCAAACGGTGTTCCATATAAAGGGGTGATTGCCTCAACAATTATTGTTTGTATTTTAATAGGAATAAATTACTCTAAAGATCTATCAAATATATTTACTTATCTTATTTTAACCTCTACATTCTGTACATTGATTTTATATTTTTTTATTTCATTATCAGAAATCATTATTGTTTTCCAAAAAAAGAAAAATTTTTCATCTAATTACAAATCCCTATTATCTGGAATAACCGCTTTTATATTTTCAATTTGGATGATAGTTGGTGTGGGTTATGAATCAATTATTTCAGGAGTAATATTACTCTCATTATCTCTTCCTATTTATATTTATCAAAAAAACTATGCTAAACATAAATAAGATTAGGAGTCAATTCCCATCATTATCAATAAAAAATAATAATGGTGATAGTATTATTTTTTTAGATGGCCCTGGAGGAACACAAGTCCCGCAAATAGTAATTGATGGAATCTCTGATTATTATAAGCTCAGTAATGCAAATACTCACGGAGAATTTATTACCAGTATTGAAACTGATAAAGTGATGACTTCTTTAAGAAAAAAAATGGCAATTTTTTTAGGTGCAGAAAACGAAGACTGCATTTCTATTGGTCATAATATGACTACATTAAACTTTAGTTTGGCAAGAGGTCTATCAAAATTATTTAAGAGAGGAGATGAAGTAATAATAACAGATTTAGATCATGAAGCGAATAGAGGCCCTTGGATGATATTGAAAGAAAAAGGAATTAAAATAATAAGAGTTGATTTATTGAACGGGGAAATCTTGATTATAAAGACTTTAAAAAAAAAATTAATGATAAAACAGTAATGATTGCAATGGGAATGTCTTCAAATGCTATAGGAACAGTTAATGATTTCGAATACGTAAAAAATTTAATAAACAATAAAAATATTTTATTTCTATTAGATGCAGTTCATTATGCTCCCCATTTTTCAATTGATGTAAAAAAAATTGGATGTGATTTTTTATTATGTTCATCGTATAAATTTTATGGACCTCATTTAGGATTTCTATACACTAAGTCTAATTTATTAGATAAAATAGAAACTGACAGATTAGATGTTCAAGAACAAAATGCACCATATAAAATTGAAACTGGAACATTGAATCATGCTGCATGTAAAGGTGTTGAAAAAGCTATAGATTTTATATCATATCTTGGTGAAGGTATTAGTTATAGAGAAAAGATTATAAATGCATATGAAAAAATCGGTGATCATGAAAATCAACTTGCAACAAAACTTTATTCATCTTTAAATAATTTTAAAAAGATAAATGTTATAGGCCCAGATTTCTCTAAAAAAAGAAGTCCAACTGTTTCATTTATTCATAATAGATTAAAAGCAAATAAAATTTGCAGAATATTAGCTGAAAAAAATATATGTGCATGGGATGGTCATTTCTATGCAAAAAAAGCAATTGAAAAATTAAAATTGGATAAAGTTGGTGGTGTTACAAGGTTAGGAATATCATGTTATAACTCTATTGAAGAAATAGACAAAACAATTGAAGTTATATCAACTATTTAAGTTAATAATTTGAAATAATTTTTCATTAAATAGTTTAAAGTTTTGTATGAATTCAAAAGAATATCATCAACAGAAGATTTTTTCATCCATTCTACTTTTTCTATTTTTTCTTTTTTCTGTGGTTTCATTTTAGAATCATCAATACTCTCCATCATATACCAAGTTGTTTTCTTTAAAATAAATTTTTTATTTTTTGTATAAGTATGCCATGTGGATAGGATTTTTTTTCCACATGATACCTTTACTTTAGTTTCTTCCTCAACCTCCCTTTTAGCACACTGTTTTATAGTTTCCCCTTTATCTAATTTTCCTTTTGGTAAATCCCATTTTTTCATTCTATATATAAATAAAATTTCTTTTTTATTATTATTTACTACTCCACCACCAGCTTTGATAATTTTAAACATTTTCTTTAATTCATTTATGTCATTATCGAGATTTTTTAAGGTTAAGGTTATAGAATAAATTTTTTTGAATTTGTACTTAGTCATTTTCTTCAAAAGATTAACAATTGTATCTATAGAAGCATCGTATATTAAAACTCTTGAATATAACTTTTTTGGAACAATGCCAGAGGATCCATCTACATATGTATCAAAATTTTCTTTCTTTAATTTTAAATTGTTTAACTGTTTAAACTTTATAGGAATATCATTAACAAAAATTGTGTTCATATTAATTTAAATTCAATAATTATATATTAAAATTAATCTTACTTTTGTTAAAATATGAAAACTCTAGAATTATTAAATGATTTAATAAGTATAAATTCTATAAAAATTGATGTAAATAATCCCTTTACTTGGGCTTCAGGATGGAAATCTCCAATTTACTTTGATAATAGAGTTTCATTATCATACCCACACATTAGAAAAAATATAACAAATAGACTGATTGATATTATAGATAATAGATATTATAGTGTAAATACTATAGCGGGAGTAGCTACTGCTGGAATTCCTCAAGGTGCTTTAATTTCTGAGAAACTAAATCTTCCATTTGCATATGTAAGATCTAAACCAAAGTCTCATGGAATGAAAAATTTAATTGAGGGTAAAATCGAAAAGGGGAAAAAAGTAATATTGATTGAGGATTTAATTTCAACAGGTGGGAGTTCAATTAAAGCAGTAGAAGCAATAAGAAATAATAATTCTGAAGTTATTGCTGTATTGTCAATATTTAATTATGGTTTTGATTTATCGATAAATAACTTTAAAGAAATCAATTGTCATACTGAAAGCATATTCACTTATAATGACTTACTAGAAGTTGCATTAGCTAACAGACATGTTAGCGCAAAAGAACTTATTAAATTGAAATCTTGGAGAGAAAATCCTGAAAAATGGTCTTAAATATCAGTTAAGATATTTTTTTTACATTTCCAGCAATTTTTCCTTTTTTACCATCGACTAGTTCAAATTCTACTGAATCACCTTCATTAATTTGATCAATTAATCCAGTTGAATGAACAAAATGTTCAGTTTCATTACCATCTTCAATAATAAAACCGTAACCTTTAGATATATTAAAAAATTTTACTTTACCTGTACTCATAATATTTAAAATTAGAGCGCAATATATCTTATAATTATTATAATAAAGAATTATTACTTTATTTCTTTATCAACATAAGTTAATTCTACAGGAATAATTAAATCCTTTGCGTTTAATTTATCATAAGCAATCCTTGATAATCTTATATCAATCTTATCATTTATACCTGTATTAGGAAGTTTACCAATAACTCTGACTATAACCATGCTCTCATTCATTTGGTTTTTAACAAAAATTATAGTTCCTATTGGAGCAGATTTATGTAATGCTAGATATTTATCAGAATCATCTAATCCATCAATTGATGATGCAAATCCTTCAATTGAATTAGTAGACATTTCTTCTAAATTTTCTTTAGCTTCAGGTTTTACACCTTTTTCATAAATTATTTTTTGTCCAATTGATAGAGAATTATTAAATAAATTATTCCATTCCTTTAGTTCTTCAATAGTCACATCAAATTTTTTTGATAGAGAATATAAGGTTTCTCCTTTCTTAACTATATAAGATTTATCAGACTGAGAAAAAATATTGTTAAATGAAAATAAAACTAATAATAGAGCAAATTTTAATAACTTTATATAAGTATTCATAAATTAAAAAAAATGATATGTACTCAAATATATTGAAGGTTTTTTTATTATTTATTCTCCCTCTATTTAATATTATAGCTGATAATGATGAGAAAAAAATTCTATTAGGAAAAATTGATGATAATATTGATCCTAGAACAAATAGGTACTCAAAATTATTATTAGATGAGGCATCTCAAGATGAATATGATATTGTAGTTATTGAAATGGATACTTATGGTGGAGCTGTAAATGATGCTGATGATATTAGAACAAGAATTTTAGATTTTGAAAAACCAATATACGTATGGATAAATAAAGATGCAGCATCAGCTGGAGCATTAATTTCAATTGCTTGTGATAGTATATATATGAGCAGTGGAGCAAGTATTGGTGCAGCAACTGTTGTAACCGGGGATGGTGCACAAGCTCCAGATAAATATCAATCATATATGAGATCAATTATGAGATCAACAGCTGAAGCAAAAGGTAGAGATCCAAAAATAGCAGAAGCAATGGTTGATGAAGATATATCTGTAGATAGTATTTCAATGGAAGGTAAAGTGATTACTTTCTCTACTAAAGAAGCAATGAAATTTGGGTTTTGCGATGCTGAACTTAATTCTGTTGAAGAAATTCTTGAAAGACAAGGAATTGAAAAATTTGTTATAGTACCATTTGAACTTGGATCTGCGGAGGGTATTATATCTTTTTTTCTAAATCCAATTGTAAGTAGTATCTTAATTTTATTGATTCTTGGAGGTTTATATTTTGAATTACAAACACCTGGGATAGGTTTTCCAATTATTGCTTCCATTACCGCCCTAATTTTGTATCTAGTACCTTACTATTTGAATGGAGTAGCTGAAAATTGGGAAATTATCTTATTTTTTGTAGGTGTAATTTTAATAGTAATTGAAGTATTTATTATACCAGGTTTTGGTGTTTTTGGAGTATTGGGTCTTTTTACATCTATTGGATCTCTTATTTTAATAATGTTAAACAATGATTTATTTGATTTTACTTTTGTCTTATCTAAAGATTTAGTTAGTTCAAGTTTATCTGTTCTAATCTCTGTTCTAAGTTTTCTTCTATTAATAATTTTTGGAGGAGTTAAGATTACTGATACTAAAGCTTTTAAAAGAATAGCTTTAGAAGAAACTCAAGACACAAGTAAAGGTTTTATCTCTCAAAAATATTCTAATGATTTAGTGGGAAAAAAGGGGAAATCATTTTCTGTACTTAGGCCAAGTGGCAAAATAATTTTAAGTGATAAGGTATATGATGCCTCAACCTCAGGTGAATTTATTGAAAAAAATAAAAATATTATAGTTATAAATAATGAGGGTTCATCTTTAAAAGTAAAAGAAGTATAGATGAGAATTATCGGTATTATTCCTGCAAGAATGGAGTCTTCAAGACTTCCAGGAAAACCTTTAATTAAAATCGGTAGAAAAACTATGATTCAAAGAGTTTATGAATCAGTAGATAAATCTATGTTATTTGATAAAGTCATAGTTGCCACACCAGACATGGAAATATATAATCATGTAGATGTCTTTGGAGATGTAATTCTTACATCTAATAATCCTTTAAATGGGACAGAAAGAGTTTTTGAGGCTTATCAAAAATTAGATAAGAAGTTTGATTTTATAGTTAATATACAAGGAGACGAACCTTTTATAAAAAAAGAACAATTAACTGATATTATATCTATTTGTGATGAACCAAATAAAATATGTACACTAGTCAAAAAAGAGAAATATTCTAATAATTTAGAGCGTGAATCAATTATGAAAGTAGTTATTAATTCTAATAAAGAAGCCATGTATTTTTCTAGATCATTAATACCCTATCAGTCTGTTAAAAAAAATTATTTAAAACATATATGTATCTATGCTTATGATCCTATAACTCTAAAAAAAATTATTTCTTTACCTCCCTCAAGTTTAGAAAAATATGAATCTTTAGAACAACTAAGGTGGCTTGAAAATGGATTTAAGATTAATGTAAAAATCACAAATTATGATAGTTTTAGTATAGATACAAAAGAAGATCTTATCTTAGCCGAAAATTACTTAAACTAAAAAATAAGATTTATGAACTTTCTTAAGGATATATTTTTAGGAGCAATAAAAGGCATTCTCTCTCTTGGAATAGCTTTAATAATATTATTAATTTTCTTTAGTGTTTTAGGAGCGTTATTTTCTCCAGACACAGAAGAAGAGGTAGTAGTATCAGAAAATAGTCTATTGTATATTGATAATTTAAGTTTAATAGGAGATAGAGATACTAAAGCTGACGAATTAAATTTTGATTTTGAAATTCCTCTACCTTTACCATTAATTGATAATAGTCAAACTGAAAAAATAAGCCTATTAACATTCAAAAATATTATCAAGAAAGCTTCAGAAGATAATAAAATAAAAGGAATATATCTTAATGTAGAAAATGTAGGTATTAGTTTTAATAAAGCTGAAAAGGTTAGAGATATTCTTGAAGAATTTAAAAAATCAAAGCCGATATATTCATTCGCCGATTTACACACTAAAGGTGCTTATTTTATTTCCTCTGTTTCAGATTTTATGGCTATTTCTCCTCCTGGTTTTATATCAGTAAGTGGATTCGGCATAAGTGAATTTTTTTATAAAAATATGTTAGATGAATTAGGAATAAAGATAAATCTTTTTAGAGTTGGTGAGTATAAAGGTGCTGCTGAAACGTATGTAAGAACTGATTTTAGTAGAGAAAATGAAGAACAATATCTAAACCTATTAGATTATAGAATGTCAAACTATCTTAATAAAATTTCTAAATCTAGATCAATAGAAAAGGATAAGCTTCTCAGTATTATTGATGATTTTGAAACTGAGCTTCCTAAAGATGCCTTAAATAATAAATTAATTGATAGTTTAATCTACGAAGATGAAATGTCTAACTATCTAAAAAATAAGGTTGATAGTTCATTTAAAAAGATCTCTCTACTTAAATACAGAAAGACTATTAAAAATGATAAATACAATAGAAATAAAATAGCCATATTGTATGCAATCGGAAATATTTTACCAGGATCAGGAGATGAAGGCATTTACTCAGAATCTATAATTAAAGAAATCAAAAAAATTAAGAAAAATAAAAATATTAAGTCAGTTGTACTTTATGTTAATTCTGGTGGAGGAAGTGCATTTGCTTCAGACCTAATTGCTAGAGAACTTAAATTATTAAATGATGAAAAACCATTAATCGCTTATATGTCAGATGTATGTGCATCAGGAGGATACTATATTTCTATGCCAGCTGATACATTAATAGCTTCAAGTGGTTCAATAGTAGGATCTATAGGTGTATTTGGTTTATTTCCTGAAATATCAGGCCTACTTAATGACAAACTTAAAATAACAACTGATCAGATAAGAACCAATAAAAATATTGGAGAAATTGATCCATTTAAGCCATTGGAAGAGGACGAAAAAAAATTATTTCAAAGAGGTATTAATCAAATTTATTCAGACTTTTTATCAATAGTTGCAGAAGGAAGATCAATGACTACAGAAGAAGTTGATAAGCTAGCTAGAGGAAAAGTATATTATGGGAATGAAGGAAAAGAATTAAATCTCATCGATATAGTTGGTGAATTTAATGATGCAATTAATTTAGCTGCCGAACTTGCAGAGATTGAAAAATATCAGATTATTGAATACCCTAAACAAAAAACTGAAATTGAAAGAATAATTTCTTCTCTCCAACAAACTAAAAGTATAATTGATCCATTTATTAAAAGTAATTGGATAATTGAAAGTATAATTAAAAATGATTTTTACGATCCTTTTCAAATGAGATTGGAATACAGAATTGATTAATATTTAGGTAAAATTTTAAAATCATCTACCTTATATATTTTTACATTTTGATTATCATTAAATTCTAAATAATAAGGGTTTGAAAGTAAATTAGTTTCAATTAATTTTTCATTTCTTAATCCAAATTGAAAATAGTTTCCATAGTTATTATTAATTTTTATAATCATGTTAATTAAATCATAACCTACTAAAAAATTGTTGGAAATTTTTCTATTGTAATCTGACATGAAAAAATTATTTAATTTTTTAAATGATTCATTTTCTTTTTCAAAAAAAGTTGTTCCGATCATTCTTACATCGAGGTTTTGAAATTGATCCACAGAAATAACATTATAATCAAGCCATTCAGTATATCCTATTATTGGAATTGTATCATTTCTTATATCTAAGGCACTAATTGCATTTGAAGCAAATAAAGAATTTTTTGAAGAAACAAAAATATGACCTATACTATCATCCTCAATAAAAAATTTCTCAGTATACATGTATGTTGTATCTAATTTATCAATACCTCTACCCTCTTTTATAACTATTTTAGGAACATTTGATAATGTATCAAATAATGAATCAGAAAGAATATATTCATATGTACTAGCTAATGAGTCTAATATTAGTCTTGAATCTTCAAAACTAACAGACTTACTATAAATTATATTAAAATTACTTGAATCTAATTTTTGTTTATATAATGATGCAATTAATGAATCTTGATAATTATTTTCATAGAATATTAATACATTTTTATTTTTTGAAAAATTATTTATAGAATAGTCTGCTGTCTGTTTAGCAATAGTATTTATTGAAGGTTTAAATAAAAAACTATAATTATTATCATCAATAATTTTATTATTAGATGATAAAGGGTTAATCATTAAAATTTTTTTTTCTAGACAAAACTGCTTAACAATTTCTATAGGTTTACTATATAAAGGACCTATAATTAAATCTACATTATCTAAACTCCCCTCCTCTATTAATTTTTTAATTGTATCTGGATTTCTTTTAGTATCAAATGAAAGTATTTGAATATTTGTACTGACAGAGTCATTATTATTAAAACCATAATTTATACCAGTATAAAGATCCATTATAAAATCATTTTTCTTAATAAATGTATTATTTTCTATTCCTTCAAACATAAATGGAAGTAGAACTGCTATTTTAAAATTTGATTTTTTTGATATAAAGAGATCCTCAGCCTCTACAATTTTTAATATTTTATTTATTTCTTCAATTACATTAGAATCTAAATATTCTTTAAGAAGAAATCTACCGTAGTACTTAGCTACAGATTTATTTTGTGGATATAATTCATAATAATCATATAACTTAGAAGATGATATATTTTCCAAAAAAGGATCAATGTCAGGATATAAAATTTCTTTAATTTCAGAATTATTTAATACAGAAAAATTTAAAAGAGCATTGTCAAAATTATTTGTTTTTAAATCAACTTTGATCTGCCAATAATAAACTTCGTCTAATTGTGACCAATTTGGATATAAAGCAATTATCTCTTCTAAATAGTTTCCTGACTTATCATATGAACTAAGTTTGTATTCTGATACTCCTTTATAAAAAACAGCATAAGGATAAAATTCATTTTTTTTATCTATCTGATGATCATATGCACTTATTATTGAATATTTTTCTTCGATAAATAAGCGTTTTAGTTTAATAAATTCAGAATAATTAGTTTGAGAAAATAAGTTGGAAGAAAAAAAGAAAAATAAAATTAATAGATTTAAATATTTCATATTATTCCCATTCTATAGTGGCAGGAGGTTTAGATGAAACATCATAAACTACTCTATTTATTCCTTTTACTTTATTAATTATATTATTAGAAACTTCAGCAAGAAATTCATTTGGTAATCTTGACCAATCAGCTGTCATTCCATCTAAACTAGTAACTGCTCTTAAAACAACTGTATATTCATAAGTCCTTTCATCTCCCATTACTCCAACTGTTTTAACAGGCAATAAAATAGTCGCAGCTTGCCATACTTCATCATATAGATTTTCTTTAATTAATGAAGAAATATAAATATCATCTGCATCTTGAAGTAAATTTACTTTTTCTTCAGTAATCTCACCTAAAATTCTTATTCCTAATCCTGGACCTGGAAATGGATGTCTTTTCAAAATATGTTTTGGAATATTTAATTGATGACCAACTTTTCTAACCTCATCTTTAAATAATAAGTTTAATGGCTCAATAATTTTTAAATTCATTTTTTCTGGTAATCCACCTACATTATGATGTGATTTTATAGTGGCTGATGGCCCGTTCACAGATACTGACTCAATAACATCTGGATATATTGTACCTTGAGCTAACCATTTTATATCTCCAATCTTTTTCGCTTCTTTCTCAAAAACTTTAATAAAATTTTTCCCAATTGATTTTCTTTTATCTTCAGGATCAATTTTACCAACTAATCCTTCATAAAAAATAATTTTTGCGTCTACTCCTATAACATTTAATCCTAAATTTTTATATGAAGATAAAACAGTTGAAAACTCATCTTTTCTCAATAAACCATTATCCACAAAAACACAAAAAAGATTTTCACCTATTGCCTTATGTATTAACATAGCAGCCACACTTGAATCAACACCTCCAGACAGACCTAAGACTACTTTATCATCTTTAACTGTATCCTTTATTCGTTGAATTGTATATTCAATAAATCTTTCGGAGTTCCAAGATTGAGAACAACCACAAATTTTTACAGTGAAGTTATCTAATATTTTTCTGCCAAAAGCAGAGTGAGTTACTTCAGGATGAAATTGTAATCCAAAATAATTTTTCTTTTTTAGATAGTAAGAAGTTATTTTAACATCTTTAGTACTAGCTAAAATTTGAAATGAGTCATTAATTTCAGTTATTGAATCACCATGACTCATCCATACATCAGAATCTAATTCTACTCCATTCATCAAAAGACTATCAGAATCAACATAAGATAACTTAGCTCTTCCGTATTCTCTAATTTCTGATTTAGCCACAACACAATCATTTTCTTTTGCTATTAATTGTGCTCCATAACAAATACCTAAAACTGGCAAATTATTAAATGCTTCAAAATTAATTTCGGGTGAGTCTTTATCATGAACAGAGAACGGGCTTCCTGATAAAATTATACCAACGTATTCTGAACTTATTTCTGGGATTTTATTGAAGGGAAAAATTTCACAATAAATATTAAGCTCTCTAATTCTTCTTGCAATAAGTTGGGTATACTGTGATCCAAAATCAAGAATTAAAATCTTTTCTTCCATTTACAAAATTAAACTTAGGATTTATAATAGACTAATTAAATCTATATTTTGTAATTTAGTTATAATGAACTATTTATTAATAATTTATAGATAAACTATGGGAAGAGCATTTGAATATAGAAGGGCTGCAAAAGAAAAAAGATGGGATAAAATGTCTAAAGTTTTTCCTAAACTTTCAAAAGCAATAACGGTAGCTGCAAAAGAAGGTGGAAGTGATCCTGAAATGAACTTTAAATTAAGAGCTGCAATCCAAAATGCAAAAGCTGAAAATATGCCCAAAGACAATATCGACTCCGCAATTAAAAGAGCATCAGATAAAGAATTAAAAGATTATATAGAACAAACTTTCGAAGGAAAGGGACCTCATGGAGTTTTAGTTATTCTTGAAATAGCAACAGATAATGTAATAAGAACTACTGCAAATGTTAAGTCATATTTTAATAAAGCTGAAGGTAGACTAGTAGCATCAGGATCTCTTGAATTTATGTTTCAAAGAAAGGCTGTTTTTCATATAGAAAAAGAAGGTCTAAACTATGAGGAAATTGAATTGTTTTTAATTGATTATGGACTTGAAGAAATAGAAGTGCAAGAAAATGAAATTGTTATCTATGGAGATTATACTTCTTATGGAAATATCAATAAAGGTTTATCAGAGTTAGACATAAAACCAACTAAATCATTACTAAAAAGAATCCCAACAAGTCCAATTAACTTTAGTGAAGAACAATTAAATGAAATTGAGAAAATGCTTGATAAAATGGAAGATGATGAAGATGTTCAATATGTCTTTACAAATATTAACTAGTATATGAATATTAAAAAAAACTATTCTCTATCAAATTATAATTCATTTTGTGTAGATCATAGCACCAGATATTTTATTGAAATAGAGAATAAAAATCAAATTGTTAGCTTTTTAAAAGATAAGAAGTATCTTAAAATAGATAAATTAATTTTAGGTGGAGGTTCAAACATTTTATTTACAAAAGATTTTAGTGGTGTAGTTTTATTCAATAAAATAAAAGGGATTAATAAAATAAAAGAGGACAAAAATCATATTTATTTGAGAGTTGGATCTGGTGAAAACTGGGATAAATTCGTATCATTTTGTGTTAATAATAATTATTATGGTATTGAAAATTTATCACTTATTCCAGGATCAGTTGGTGCTGCACCTATTCAAAATATAGGAGCATATGGAGTTGAAGTTAAATCATTTATTGAAAATGTCAATGGTATATTTTTAGATGATTCAAATGAAAAACAATTTGATAAGAACTCATGTTTATTTGAATATAGGAATAGTATTTTTAAAAGAAGCCTTAAAAATAAATTTTTCATTACCTCTGTTGATTTCAAACTAAATAAAAAAGAAAATTATAACCTTTCATATAAAGACTTAAAAGAGATAGACATAGATATAATTACATTAAAAAATTTGAGAGAAAAAATAATTGAAATTAGAAACTCTAAGTTACCAAATCCATCAGAAATTGGTAATGCAGGAAGTTTTTTTAAAAATCCTTTAGTGAAAATAGACACTATAGAAAAAATTAAGATGAATTATGATGATTTTATATATTTTAAAGCTATTGGTGGATATAAAATTCCAGCAGCTTGGTTAATTGAAAAATGTGGATGGAAAGGATATAAAAATAATAATATAGGTGTTTATGATAAGCATGCACTGGTATTAGTAAATTATGGAGAATCAAAGGGAAAAAAAATAAAAAGTTTATCAGAAAAGATAATTGAAGATGTAAATAATAAATTTGAAATAAAATTAGAGTCTGAAGTAAATATTATCTAGCTACCCTTCATATGATACTCTATAAATTGCGTCAGCATAATCATCTGAAATTAACATTGAACCATCGTCTAATATTACAACATCAACTGGTCTACCCCATGCCTCTTGCTCATCCTCATTTAACCAACCATAAATAAATGGCTCATATCCTACTGATTTAGAATTTTCAATTTTAACTCTTGTTATTCTATAACCTATTTTTCTTGATCTATTCCATGACCCATGTTCAGCAATAAAAATATCACCATTGTATTCTTGAGGAAACATATTTCCAGTATAAAATTTTAATCCAAGGGGAGCAACATGAGGTCCAAGATTCTGAACAGGTTTTGTAAAATCTTCACATGAAAATTTTGATCCAAATTCAGGATCCGAAATGTCATTACCATGACAGTAAGGGTATCCAAAATGTTGGTTTGGCTTTTGAACTTTATTGAGTTCACATGGAGGATAATTATCACCAAGCATATCTCTTCCATTATCAGTAAACCACATTTCTCCTGTTTCTGGATGCCAAGTAAAACCAACAGTATTTCTTACTCCATGAGCATATATTTCCTTTTCTGATCCATCAGGATTCATTCTAGTTATAGATGAGTAAATTTCATCTTTACTCTCACATATGTTACATGGTGCACCTACTGGTACATACAGTTTTCCATCAGGCCCAAACGAGATATATTTCCAACCATGGTGTCTATCAGAAGGGTAATCATCAGATATTAAAATTGGTTCTTCAGGATAATCTCCAAATTTATCTATGTAATCAAGATTCTCTTCAATATTTTTAAAAACCCATATTTTATTAACCTCCGCTACATATAAATCACCATTATGAAATGCTACCCCATTTGGCATATTTTTAAGTTTGTCAGTTACAAGATATTTTTTATCAATAATATTATCACCATTTGTGTCTTTTAAAGCAAATATGTTATCAGCTCTTCTATTACCAACAAATACTGTTCCTGAGGGACTTACTGACATCGACCTGGCATTTTCTATATCAGAAGCATAAACTTCTATTTTAAAACCTTCAGGTAAAATAAGATCAGCTAACTGAGTTTTTAAGTCTGACTTATCTTCATTGAAAATTGATATTGAGTTTGAGAAAATAAAGATAAATGTTAAAAGTATTGCTTTGGTCATTTTTAATAATTTTAGAGTTTTAATCTAGTTCAAATAAATATTAAGTATTAACTTAAATAAACTAATCTAAACTAATGGAAAATATTGACATTATTGTTTTTATAAGTTACTGTATAGTTATACTATCAATTGGCTTATATGTTTCACGAGATAAGAAAGGATCTGGAAAAAGTGCTGAGGATTATTTTTTAGCAGGAAAATCATTACCATGGTGGGCAATTGGAGCATCATTAATAGCTGCAAATATATCTGCCGAACAATTTGTTGCTATGAATGGATCTGGTTTCGCATTGGGACTAGCTATTGCTACATATGAATGGATGGCTGCAGTAACATTGCTTGTTGTTGGTAAATTCTTCTTGCCTATTTACATAGAAAAAAAAATATACACTATACCAGAATTTGTCAAAAAAAGATATAGCAATAATTTAAAAACCATTCTAGCAATATTTTGGATAAGTTTATTTGTGTTTGTTAATCTAACTACAGTTATGTATTTAGGTGGTAAGGCTATGGATACAATATTTGGATCGGGTGATGGAAGCTTAATTACAACCAGTATTATTGGACTAAGTTTATTTGCATTAACTTATTCAGTTTGGGGAGGATTATCAGCAGTTGCATGGACCGATGTTGTTCAAGTTATAATTTTAATTTTGGGAGGCATTTTAATGACTGGCATTGCCTTATCTTATGTTACACCAGGTGGTGGTATAATTGATGGACTATCATACGTATATAATGCTGTACCTGAAAGGTTTTCTATGATTTTAGAAAAAGGAGAAATCATAACACCTGATGGAAGAGATGCCTACTTTGACCTACCAGGAATAGCTGTTCTTGTAGGTGGTATGTGGATAGCAAATACCTATTATTGGGGATTTAATCAATATATTATACAAAGAACATTTGCAGCTAAAAGTTTGGCTGAAGCTCAAAAAGGTATTGCTTTTGCAGCTTTTCTAAAGCTGATAATACCAATTTTTGTAGTTCTTCCTGGAATAATTGCATATGTTATAAATCTTGATCCAGCTACCGGTGAATTAATTAAAACCCTCCCAGAAGGATTCACATCCTCTGATGGTAGAATCTTGAATGATAATGCAGCACCTTGGTTAATTAAAAATTATATACCAGTTGGTATTAAAGGTTTAATATTAGCAGCCTTAGCTGCTGCTATTGTATCATCACTAGCATCTATGTTAAATTCAACTTCTACTATTTTTACCATGGATATATATAAAGAATATATAAATAAAAATGCATCAGATAAAAAATTAGTTGCTGTCGGTAGAATTGTTGTTATAGTTGCTTTATTTGTGGCAATGTTAATTGCTCCAGCTTTTGGTAATTTAGGTCAGGTATTTCAAGCAATTCAAGAATATACTGGTGTTGTAAGTCCAGGTATATTAGCTGTCTTTATTTTAGGTCTTTTCTATAAAAAAGCTACTAATAATGCAGCAATTTGGGGTATACTTTTATCAATACCTGTTGCGATGTACTTTAAAGTAGTTCCTAAGGGATGGATTGAATTTATGCCTTCTTTTGCTCAGGGAATTTTCATTGGAGAAATTCCATTCCTCCACCAGATGGGAATAACATTTTTAATTACTATGTTTATTATTTATTTAATAAGCTTTATTGAGGGTAATGAAGATGATCCTAAAGGAATAAAACTATCAAGTAAGTTATTTGAAACTAGACCTTCATTTAATATTCCAGCATTTGCAGTATTAATAATTACTGCAATACTCTACTCTATATTTTGGTAAATTTGTATTTAGTATGAATAAAGTTTGGTTATCAATAGGATACACATCATCAGCTGCTCTTTTTGGTATGGGAATCTATAACTTAATTTATCATAAAGAACTTTTACCTCAAATTTTTCTAGGGGTTATAATTTTTTTAATGGTTCAAAGAACTAAAAAGCTATAAATTAAATTAGCTTATTTCAACATTCATTTGGAGCTCTTAGCTTAAAAGTATCAAACTCTTGTTGATTAGTAACTTCGAGCATTTCCTCTACGGTAAAAGTACCACCAAAACCAGATTCTCCTGTTATTATCAACTTAATACTTCCACTCGAGCCATATGAATACTCATACTTCCTATTGGGAGAATTAAATTGAACAGTAAATGCGTTTTCATTATCAACTAAAATACTGTAACTACCACTCATTGATTTATCCTCATAACAATTTGCATTATTTGGGTCAAGTAAATCATGATAAGAATAATGAACATTGAATTGACTAGAAGTAATTTTAAAATCAATAAAATTAGTAGCAGTTAATTCTTGATAAGTATTATTGGTAAATATTGAATAAGTTCCAGTTTCTTTGAAAATATTTGATATTAAATAATTTTTGACAGAATCTGGTTCAGCTTCATCACTCTCTGAGCATGAAAAAAAGAGTAATGCAACAAATAAATAGAAGAAATTTTTCATAGTGTTATTATTAGTTATTGTAAGTATTTAGTAGATGATAAATTAATAAGCCAAATATAAGTCCTTTAACCCAACCTAAAAAAGAGGCTAATCTGGGATTTTTATCAACCCATAACCATTTTCTTTTTAAATACTCTTTTATCATAATCTAAATTTAGTAATCTTTATTAAATTAAATTTCTAATTGAACAAAATAGAATGAAAAGAAATCTCTCAAAATATCAAGAACGTCTTAGAAATAGTTTTTTAAATCCATTTTCTTTCTCATTATTTTTTTTATTTAATGTTCCAATGGTATGGTTATCGGGTATGAAACTTAAACATTTAGATACTAAAAAAGCTATTTCAAAAATTCCATTTAGGTTTTTTTATAGATGGCTGAATAAGAACCCATTCAAATCAATATATTTTGCAGTTCAATGTATTGGAGCAGAAATATCTACAGCTTCAATTGTGGCATTAGCAATAGAAGGTCACAAACCATCTTTCGCATATATTGTCACTAAAATGAGATCAAAATATTTCAAGAAGGCAACTGGAACAACTACATTTACTTGTAACGATGGTGATAAAATATTTAATGCTGTTGATAAAGCATTAAATACAAAAGAAAGTATGGAGATTGAAGCTAAAACTACAGGGACTTTAGATGATGGAACAATTGTTTCAGAGTTTCACTTTACCTGGTCAATTAAACAAAGAAAGAAATGAAATTATCAAAAAATATTAAATATAGTTTTTGTACATGCGGTCTAAGTGAGAGTCTTCCTATTTGTGACAACAGTCATAGAGAACATAATCTTAGACATAAAACAAACTATAAATCGCTAAAAATTACAACTGATAGTGATGTTAATGTAGAAGTTAAATCTTCTACATGGAAACCCTAAGCTTTATTTAATTCTAGAATTGTAATTTCAGGTAATATACCAACTCTTCCAGGGTACCCCATGAATCCAAAACCTCTATTTACATAGATAAATTGGTCATTATTAGAATATAAATCTGCCCATTGTTTGTAAGCTAACCTAACTGGACTGATTCTAAATTTTCCTATATCAATTCCATACTGTAGACCATGTGTATGTCCAGAAAGTGTAAGGTCGATATCCCTATAATTATTTATGACTCGAGCATTCCAATGAGAGGGATTATGAGTCATTAAGAGTTTAAATCCTTCTTCATCTAATCCATCATATGCTTTTTTTAAGTCACCGTATTGTTGAAATCTTGATGAAGCCCAATTTTCA
>CEQL01082220.1_pt1 | contig 21905 bp, 20 predicted proteins | sample 356281 | NCBI WGS metagenome assembly CEQL01 (sample SAMEA2621203, study PRJEB7988) | marine metagenome | biome: marine biome (ENVO:00000447); feature: surface water layer (ENVO:00002042); material: "saline water (ENVO:00002010), including plankton (ENVO:xxxxxxxx)" | depth 5 m
ATTAGGGTTGTGAATCCAGCATTCCCTGAAGGCATGATGTTGGCTATTTTATTTGCAAATCTACTTGCTCCAGCAATTGATTTCTGCGTAACTTCCTATAACACAGGCAAAAGAATGAAGAGGTACAACGCGTGAACAAATTAGTAATCCCATTGCTAGCATGCATTGCTTGCGCAGTAATTGTTTCAGTCACAGCTGTATCCGTGCGATATGAGCAAAACCTCAATAAAGAGAATGAAAAGAAGGTAAAGATTTTAGCTGCTGCAGGGATTGTTACAGATAAAGTTGATCAGGAGTTTTCAAAAATTAAAACCTTATATGTTGACTTTGAGACCAATAAATTAGTATCGATTGAGGATAGTTACGATCACTTGAAAGCATCATCAAATCCTGAGCTATCAAGCTTAGTTCCAAAATCAGAGGACATAGCAATCATCAAGAGAAGGGAAAACATTGCACCAATTTACGTGTGGTTGAGTGATGATGAAGCTATCGAAAAGATAGTGTTGCCTATCAGAGGATATGGCTTGTGGGGAACCTTGTATGGCTACTTATCGCTAGATTCAGATTTAAATACAGTCAAAGGCATAGAATATTACGAGCATAAGGAAACTCCTGGATTGGGTGGTGAAGTTGATAATCCAAACTGGAAGTCTGATTGGAACGGTAAAAGAATTTACAGTAATGACGGTTCTGTCGGTCTCTATGTAACAAAGGGACCCTCATCAACAGAATATGAGATTGACGGAATATCTGGAGCTACATTGACGACAAATGGTGTTACAAACATGATTAAGTATTGGTTGGGAGATAATGGCTACGGACCAGTAATCAAGAACTTGGGTGAGGAGATTAAAAATATATGAAATCTATATCTCTGAAAGAAACTAGAAAACTGCTTTTTACTCCAATTGTTGAGAATAATCCAATAGCTCTGCAAATCTTGGGTATTTGCTCAGCATTAGCTGTCACAGTAAAAATGGATGTAACTCTCATCATGTGTATAGCTTTGACGTCAGTAATTACGCTCTCAAACTTCTTTATTTCATTAATTAGACATTACATACCGGACAACATAAGAATTATCGTTCAAATGACGATTATTTCTTCCCTGGTTATTATTGTTGACGAATTATTGAAGGCATACGCGTATGAAGCCAGCAAAGAACTATCAGTGTTTGTTGGACTGATCATTACAAATTGCATTGTGATGGGTAGGGCAGAAGCGTATGCCATGAAAAATCCACCAATGAAAAGCATGCTTGATGGTTTTGGAAATGGTCTAGGATACAGTTTTGTTTTGCTAGTAGTAGCTACTGTAAGAGAAATATTTGGTAGCGGTACGTTCTTTGGTATGCAAGTTATGCCTGACAGCTATCAGGTTAATAACTTCCTTCTGTTACCACCTAGCTCATTTATCATTATCGGTATCATGATATGGGTTATCAGATCTTTCAGTAAGAGCCAAGTCGAGGAGAATGAAAACCCACTAAAGGCTCACACATTTAAACCTCTCACAGTAAAGAAGGAGGCGTCTGATGGCTGATTTGCTTAACCTTTTTATCAAAACTGTTTTTATAGAAAATATTGCGCTTTCACTCTTCTTGGGGATGTGTACTTTCTTTGCTATCTCAAAACAAGTTAAAGCAGCATTTGGTCTTGGAATAGCAGTCATTGTTGTACTGACTCTCACTGTTCCATTAAACAATATTATCTACAACTATGTGCTTAAAGAAGGTGCCTTAAGTTGGGCAGGGTTAGAAAATACCAACCTCGAGTTTGTCGGACTCATAACTTACATTGGGGTCATTGCTGCTGCTGTTCAGGTTCTTGAAATGTTTTTGGATAAATATGTGCCAGCTTTGTACAACGCTTTAGGAATTTTCCTACCTCTAATCACTGTTAACTGTGCTATTTTAGGTGCGTCCCTTTTCATGATCGAAAAGAACTATAATTTTACGGAAAGTGTGGTTTATGGCTTTGGTGCTGGATTTGGTTGGGCCTTAGCAATTGTATTGCTTGCAGGTATTAGAGAAAAACTAAAATACAGCGATATACCCGAGGGTTTAAGAGGTTTAGGAATTACATTTGTTATTGTTGGTTTAATGAGCTTTGGATTTATGTCATTTGGAGGAATACTGCTGTAATGGATATCTATTTAGGAATTTTAGCTTTCACATTTATTGTTGCTTTGTTGGTTGCTTTTGTTATGTTCGCACGTTCACAATTGGTTTCTACCGGTGACGTCACAATTGAGATTAACGGTGATCCAGAAAAAAGCATAACGGTGCCAACAGGCGGCAAACTGCTGAGCACATTAGCCGCGAAAAATATCTATTTAGCTTCAGCTTGTGGAGGGGGTGGTACCTGCGCAGAATGTAAGTGCCAAGTATCCGATGGTGGAGGATCAATTCTTCCAACTGAGCAATCACATTTTAACTACAAACAACAAACGGATAATTGGAGACTTTCATGCCAAGTTCCAGTGAAGAGCGATATGAAAATTCAAATCCCTGATGAAGTTTTTGGTGTGAAAGAGTGGGAATGTGAAGTAGTTTCAAACGACAATGTTGCAACCTTCATTAAAGAACTAGTACTTAAATTACCAGAAGGGGAAAACGTGAAATTTAGAGCTGGTGGATATGTACAACTTGAAGCGCCAGCCTACCAAGCGATCAACTATAAAGATTTTGATATAGCCGAGGAATATCATGAGGATTGGGATAGGTTTAAAATTTGGGACAATGTCGCGACCAACCCAGATCCAATTATTAGAGCTTACTCAATGGCTAACTTCCCATTAGAAGAAGGGGTTTTAAAATTCAACATTAGAGTGGCTTCACCACCACCAGGAACAGACTTTCCTCCAGGGATTATGTCCTCCTATATGTTTAGCCTCAAGCCTGGTGATAAGGTCAAAGTTTTTGGTCCGTTCGGTGAATTCTTTGCTCGAGAGACAGACAATGAAATGGTATTTATTGGTGGAGGTGCCGGCATGGCGCCAATGAGATCTCATATCTTTGATCAGCTAATTAGGCTGAATTCCAATAGAAAAATTTCCTACTGGTATGGTGCCAGAAGTATGAAGGAAATTTTTTACAAAGAAGAGTTTGAGAAATTAGCAGCAGAACATGAAAACTTCTCATTCAATATAGCTTTGTCTGATGCTCTACCAGAAGATAACTGGGAAGGTCTTACAGGCTTCATACACCAAGTCACTCAAGATGAATACTTGGCAAAACATGAAGCTCCTGAGGACTGTGAATATTATCTTTGTGGACCACCAATTATGAATTCAAGCTGTATAAAAATGCTGACAGATCTTGGGGTTGAGCCTGAGAACATAATGCTAGATGACTTCGGTGGTTAGAGCTTCTTTCCTAATATCAATAATATTTCTTAGTGCTTGCTCATCTGATGAGATCAGCAATTATTCAGGAGAGATTTATGGGACTTCTTACATCATCAAAACTACTGGAAAACCATCGAATGATCTAAAAGAAAAAATAGATGCTGAGCTCAACAGAATAGATTATGTTTTTTCGACTTACAAAGAGACCTCTCTTATTTCTAAAATTAATCGAAACGAGGACGTCATAAGGACAGAAGAGTTTACATATGTTTTAAATTTGGCAAATCAAATCGCTCAGGATAGTGGGGGAGCATTTGATCCCTATGATGAAAACGGATTGGACTTCTCTGGTATTGCAAAAGGTTATGCCATTGATCGCATAGGGCATTTATTAGAAAACAGTGCAATTAAAAATTACTTCATAGAAATTGGTGGTGAAGTAAGAACTTTAGGCACAAAATACGGCGACAATTGGGTTTTTGCCGTAGAAAGACCCTCTACGGGTGAAAAAACCCCTTATATCGCATTTAAAACCCCCAAAAAAGGGATTTCTGTTGCTACATCAGGTGAATATCGAGAGCCAAATCATATTTGGGGTGATGGGCCTCGCAATATCTTGTCAACTACGGTTGCAGCAGAAGATGCAGCTACAGCCGATGCTTGGGCAACTGCTCTTTATGTTTTAGGCAAAGAACAAGGTCTGAAGCTAGCCAACGAGAATGGTCTTGCGGTAATTTTTATTGACGAAGATGGTGAATCGATCCAATCATCAAGTTGGAGTATGATACAACTATGACCAATGCCATTTTAGCAATTATTGTTGTTGCCCTTTCTATTTGTGGAATGGCAATAGGATTGATTGTTAAAAACAAGCCTTTAAGCCCAAGTTGTGGTGGAGTATACCTATCAAAAGGTGAGACTTGCCAAGTCTGCGGTAAAGTTAAGGTTGATTAGTTACAGTCAATACTCATCAACGAGTATAAATAATTTCTTGTTGCTCCATTATCTGACCAGCTATCGGATGTCGAAATCATATCAAGACAACCTTGACCATCTAGATCTATTGGCAGTCCTTTGAATGTATAAAAATTTGTATCGTATTGTGTAGATCTTGGTTTCTCAGGAAGCCAACTCTCAGGTATTGACTCGAATACTGCACTGCCATTGTTTATGGCTAAATGTGCTCCATGAAGATCACCGCCAAAATGCCTAGTGGAGTGGTAAATATCAAGATCGCCATCATTATCAAAGTCACGTAAGTAGATGTTTCCTTCGCCATGATGTATTTCGTCGCGAGGCTGGTATGCAAAATTAGTGTTGGTGACGTCTGTTAAATTACCCTCACCATTACCTAAAAGCACTTGCACGTATGCTCCTTCATAATAAGGGAGGTCTCTAGTTATCGCCACAACCACATCAAGATTGCCGTCGTTATTTAGATCGCCAGCAGCAGCATGGTTGTATTTATTGTGATTAACGCCAAAGGGTCCAGGTGGCAATTCGATGTAAGACCAATTCATGATGCTAGCAGTGCCGTCACTTAGCAGGACAAACCCTTCCTCTGGTACATTTTCAAAATTGAAACGATTATCGAAGTTCCAAAAAATTAAATCTGCATAACCATCATTATTCAAATCTGCCACGAGACTGCTCATTGGGTTACCATAGGCATGCTGCAAGCTCATTTGCAGCTCACTATGAAATGAAAAATTCCCAGTACCATCATTAACAAGAAGAATATTGCATGCAAAGATATCAATATCGCCATCATTATCAAAGTCACCACCACTAGCATCGTGGCTAAAACCACACAGTTTCCCTTGACCTTGGTTTTGATCATCTATATTCGCTGAGGCATCTGTAAATTTTCCATTTTCGTCACTTAACATTAATAGATCAGGGTAGGGGCCAATATAGTCATTCGCCGCATCAGAATCACGATATTGTAAACCCATGGAACCAGCAAAAATATCATCTATACCATCACCATTAAAATCATTAACAACAAGCCTGTAAGCAAAAGGGTGGGTGGTAGGTTCTCCAGAAAAATAAACATTTAAATCTTCATATAAATCACCTTGGCCATCATTTAAGTAAATTTGCAGTGGTGCATAAACCTTTTGATCTTCTTCAATTGTATGAGGAAATATTGCCCAAGCTACAACCATATCCTCATGACCATCACCATTAAAATCTCCTGTTGCCATGTTGTGAGCATCTTGTCCAAATAGTTGATTTTCAAATGTGGTGCAGTCTTCAGGAGTCGGATAACAAATTGTTGCAGTGTAACGCTCAGTAATAGATATGCCTCCAAAACCTAGGTTATGAGAGGCAAAATAATTTGTGCTTAAAGCATCTAAATTATAGGGGCGAGTTGTAGGATTAAATTTAAGAATATCTTCATCTTTTGAAACAGAGTGAGTAAGGGTTCGTGAACCATTAGGACAAGCTGAAGATCCAATCGATGTGACTGTTATTGTATGATCAACATTGTTTTTTAGGACAACAGGGGCACGATAAGTAAAAGTTTTATTATCTGTAGTGTTCACCCAATAGATATGATCACCTGATAATGTAAAACCACAATCATAATTTCCAGTAAATGTTACCTCTAATGGCTCATAACTTTTAACGTCGCCCTTAAATCCTTCTGCTGAAATTGACAAAGGTTCTGGGGTTGGTTCTGGTTCAGGTGTCGAGGATCCTCCGCCACATGCTGATAATAATGCAGCTCCCAAGATTATTAGTGATGTTTTTAGACTAAATATTTGCCCCCTCATTATGTTGATTTTTTCTATCTTAGCATAGAATAATCCCTTGAATTATGACCAATTTAGAAGCACTTTATTTGACCCTCTTTATCGTATTTTTTTGGGGAGTTTTTGGCTGGTTAACACTAAAAATTAGAAAAGCTCTTGGAGAAAAAATATCAAAAAACATGGCCATATTGCTGTATGCCATTGTGCTGTTATTTCCATTGATTTTTCCTTTTGTGGTCGGGTGGGTGAAGTAGAAAAATTATTTCTTTTTTTTAGTTATCAGAAGATAACCACCACCTAAAAGAATGATCAATCCGATAAGAAAACCTGTGTCCATATGGGTATTTTATCTTAAAATTTTACTTGTTTAGTAGAAACCCTCATCTTCCTTAGCAGTTTGTATTTCAATGTCGTCAAACCCAACTGAAACTCTTATAAGAATTGGGTTGCAACAGATTTGACAATCTTCCACATATTCTTGATTTTCTATTGAAGGGTCAATCTCAAAATACTGCATTTCCCAACAGTATGGACATTGTGCTTGCTTTTCTTCCATATGATAAATATTCAACTAAAAAGGGCTGCCCAATAGACAGCCCTTGTGAGTAATAAGTTTTCTTAAAACTGTTCTTCTTCTGTCGAGCCTTTAAGAGCTGAAGTTGAGCTTTCCTCACCTTGTACGCAGTTATTCACTGCATCAAAATAGCCAGTACCAACTTCTTGTTGATGAGACACAAAGGTATAGCCTTTATCCGCGTCAGCAAACTCTTTTTCTTGTAGCTTGACGTATGCTGTCATACCGTCAGATACATACTCTTTTGCCAAGCTAAACATACCATGCCACATTGAATGGATACCAGCTAGAGTAATGAACTGAAACTTGTAACCCATAGCTCCAAGCTCTTTTTGATATTTGGCAATTGTGGCGTCATCAAGGTTCTTCTTCCAATTGAATGATGGAGAGCAGTTGTATGCCAACATAACCTCTGGATGATCTTTTTTGATAGCTTCAGCAAATTTCTTAGCTTCTTCTAAGCTTGGTTTAGATGTTTCACACCATACAAGGTCTGAATAAGGGGCGTAAGCCAATCCTCTTGCAATAGCCTGGTCCATGCCAGCTTTTGATCTAAAGAAGCCCTCTGAAGTCCTTTCACCAGTTAAGAACGGCAGATCTCTATCGTCTATATCTGAAGTTACTAGATCTGCAGCATCAGCATCTGTTCTAGCAATTAAGATAGTAGGGGTGTTTGATACGTCTGCAGCAAGTCTTGCAGCAATTAATTTCTGCTCTGCTTCTTGAGTTGGTACAAGCACTTTTCCACCTAAATGACCGCATTTTTTCACACTTGCCAGTTGATCTTCAAAGTGAACACCAGACACACCGGCATCAATCATTCTTTTCATTAATTCGAAGGCATTTAAGTTACCACCAAAACCAGCTTCAGCATCGGCAATAATTGGTGCAAAAAAGTCTGTCTTGGGCTCACCATTAGTGTTCATCCACTCAATTTGATCTGCACGTCTAAAGGCATTGTTGATACGTTTGATAACCTTAGGCACTGAGTCAACAGGGTAGAGTGACTGATCAGGATACATGGTGCCTGCAGAGTTGTTATCTGCAGCAACTTGCCAACCTGAAAGGTATATCGCTTTCACACCTGCTTTAACTTGCTGAACAGCCTGTCCACCAGTCAATGCTCCCAAGCAATTTATGTAGTCTTCAGTATGGAGGTAACCCCACAGCTTTTCAGCTCCTTTTCTAGCTAATGTACACTCAGGTTGCAAAGAACCTCTCAGTTTTACCACTTCTTCAGCGGAATACGGTCTTTTAACATGCTTCCAACGAGGATTTTCGGCCCAATCCTTCTTTAAAGCAGCGACTTGGTCACTTAAATTCATTTATATGCTCCTATAGGCAGGTAGTGTCAGGAAATCAGTTAATTCATCGCTCAACACCAAATCCTTCAACAAAGACTTAGCTTCGACGAACTTACCTGAATCCAAAGAGTTTTGCCCAACCTCTTCTTGGACAACATTGTATTCTTCATCAAGAATTTTTTCAAATACCTCCGCTGACGCAACAGCGCCGCTATCCATTTCGATATTGTGCTTAACCCACTGCCATAGTGAACTTCGAGATATTTCTGCTGTAGCAGCATCTTCCATAAGACCATAAATTGGAACACATCCAATACCTCTTAACCAGGCTTCAATATACCTTAACGAAACTCTGATATTTGCTCGGAAACAATTCTCAGTAAAATCTCCATCGCAAGCAGTAATGAGATCGTTTTGTTCAATTAAATCATCTTCTCTCATGATATGCATTTGATTGGTTTTGCCAGAATCAAAGGCATTGGAAAAAACGTTATTGGCTATGTCAGACAGGCCTGGATGTGCAATCCATGTCCCATCGTGTCCATTATTAGTCTCCAATAACTTGTCGCTCATAACTTTCTCAGTAACAACTTTGTTTTCATCAGGGTCTTTAGATGGAATAAACGCAGCCATCCCACCCATAGCCATAGCTCCTCTTTTGTGACAAGTTTTAATTAAAAGTCGTGAGTAAGCATTTAGAAAAGGCTGACCCATACCAACTTGATAACGATCTGGCAAAATGCGTGTGCTGTCGTTTTGGAAAGTTTTAATATAGCTAAAAATGTAATCCCAGCGCCCGCAGTTTAAAGCAACAATATGATCTTTAAGTTCGAACAATATTTCATCCATTTCAAAAACGGCAGGAAGAGTCTCAATTAAGCAAGTAACGCGAACAGTGCCCCGCGGTAAATTTAGGGCATCTTCTGCAAAATCTATTACTTCATTCCATAATCTCGCTTCTGTATGTGACTGGAGTTTTGGGATGTAGAAGTAGGGGCCTGAACCATTATTCATAAGTTCTTTAGCGTTGTGGAAGAGGTAATAACCAAAATCAACCAAACAACCATATGGCACTTCGTCATTGACCAACATCCCTTTTTCTTGCAGGTGGATTCCTCTTACTCTGCACATCAGGATTGCTGGATCATCGTTTAAAGCATATTTTTTGCCGTTGGCTGGGTTCTCGAAGCTAATTGTCTTGCGCACTGCGTCATAAAGATTTTGTTGTCCATGAGCAACATTTTCCCAAGTTGGACTTAATGAGTCTTCAAAATCAGCCATGAAGACCTTCACATCTGAATTGAGTGCGTTGATAATCATTTTCCTATCAACAGGCCCTGTTATTTCAACTCTTCGATCAAGCAGCTCTACAGGAATATCTCTAACTTTCCAATCGGCAGATCTAACTTCCTTTGTAGATGGTAAAAAGTCTGGCAGTTTGCCATTATTAAAATCTTCTTGACGACTGGCTCTGGCTTGAAGTAGCTCAGAAATTTTAGCAGAAAATTTATTGTGCAAACTTTCTACAAACTGATTGGCCTCATCAGTAAAGATACTTGATGTTTCTGCAGGTACCTCAAAATTAAATTTAACTGTCATTCTTATTCCTCCTTTGACAATTCTGTTGCTAAACCTAGGTAGGAAGCGGGTGTTAAGTTTAAAAGGATAGATTTGAACTCATCATTATCAACAAGGCTATTTACCGCCTCTAAATAAAGCTCTTTGTTCATTTTCTGCCCTCTGCTTAAAAGTTTGACTTGATCATAACCATCTTTCTTTCCTTCGAGCCTTAAAAAGCTTTGCAATGGTTCCGCAAGGAGCTCGTACCTGTCATTGAGGTCGTTTGCAATAGCTTCTACATTAGCCTCAAGTTTTGTGATCCCTTTAAGCAAAGATGAAACACTCAGCTCCATATATCCGTATGCCGAGCCGATGTTTCTCAGAACCGTTGAGTCAGATAAATCTCTTTGCAATCTTGATCTCGGAAGCTTTTCAGCCAAATGGTTGAAGAGGGCATTAGCTAAGCCCAAATTGCCTTCTGCATTTTCAAAATCAATGGGGTTCACCTTGTGAGGCATTGTTGATGATCCAACCTCATTTTTATCTAATTTCAATTTGAAATAATCAAATGAAATATAAGTCCAAATATCCTGGGAAAAATCGATCAAAATAGTATTTACTCGCATAAGATTATGGAATACTTTGGCCATGTAATCATGCGGTTCAATTTGGGTACTAACTTTAGTAAGCTTTAATTCAAGCTCATCTAGAAATTTCTCAGAATGGGTTAACCAATCAGCCTGAGGAAAAGCTAGTAAATGGGGGTTGTAATTTGCTGTTGCGCCACCCCATTTAGCAAAAAACTCTTGCTCCTCTAATGTTTTTTTCTCTTTATTTAACCTCTGTTTAAAAACATTCAATTCCTTGCCTAGTGTTGTAGGTGTAGCTGGTTGGCCATGGGTTCGTGCCATCATTGGAAGTTCAGCATTTTCATCAATCAATACTCCCAACGCTGCCTCTAGATTCTCGATCCAATTAAGTGTATTTGAGTGCATTTCTTTCAACATTAGAGCGTAACTTGCGCTGTTGATATCTTCAGACGTAAGAAAAATATGGATTAGGCTTTGGATAGCTTCATTGCCATCAAAACACTCCGATAAAGCTAGCTCAACTGCCTTAACATCATGATTGGTTGTTTTCTCAATTTCTTTCACCCTCAGGACAGTTTCATTAGGCATAGATTGTTTTAGATTGGTTAGCTTTTTTGCAACATCATCTGTTAGAAGTTCAGGTTTGAAATGATTTAAAAAATACTCTAGCCAGACAATTTCGACTTTCAATCTGTGCTGAATTAAACCGTACTCAGAAAATATCTCACGAGTTACTTTTGTTTTATCGTGATAGCGGCCATCGAGAGGGGAAAGGTTCCTCAGGGTTGTGTCATCCATAGACTTCGTAATTATACCCTCTATTTTCCGCCCATTTATAGTAATTTTCAGAAATTCTATCCCTTATTACAGAACCTCCAAGACACTCATTGTCTTTGTAAATTACTGCTGATTGACCAGGAGTAACTGCAAGAACTTGCTCTTCAAAAATTATTTTGTAGCCTTTTTTTGCCTTTGTGACTTGAGCTTTAATTGCCGGACTTTGGTATCTAATCTGAACATAGCAATCAAATGTTTCTTCAGTGAAATCATTGATCCAATGAATATCATCTACATAACAACCATCACTGTATAAAAGTGGATGTTCAGCACCCTGTACGACTGATAATTCATTGGTTTTAAGGTCTTTATGAGCAACGTACCAAGAGTCTTGTTCTCTGCCTTTGACGCCCCCCAATCCTATCCCTTGTCTTTGACCAAGTGTGAAGTACATCAGACCATCATGCTCACCAAGAACAATACCTACTTCATCGCAGATTTTTCCAGGCTTTTTACCTAAAAAATTTGATATGAAATTGTTGTAGTTATTTTTTCCTATGAAACATATACCTACAGAATCCTTTTTTGTTGAGGTAATTAAGTTGTTGTCTGTCGCTATTTTTCTAACCTCTTCTTTGGTTAGCTCACCTAGCGGGAAAATTGTTTTTGATAAATCTTCGCCAGTTACCTGATGAAGGAAGTAAGATTGGTCTTTTTTAGCATCCATGCCACGCAATAGCTTGGTTGTTCCATCTTTACTTGAAAGCTTTGCGTAGTGCCCGGTAGCAATGTAATCTGCACCTATTTCCATGCAGTAATCTAAGAAGGCACGGAACTTTATCTCTTTATTGCAGAGAATGTCCGGATTAGGTGTTAGTCCTTCATGATGATCTGATAAGAATCGCTTAAAAACTTTGTCCCAATAATCTGAGGAAAAGTTTGCCATATGAAGGGGTATGCCTATTTGATCGCATACTTCTTCAGCGTCTTTAAAATCTGCCTCAGTTGTGCATTCTATGTTCGGAGCGCTGTTGGTCCAATTCTTCATAAAAATGCCCTGAACATCAAATCCTGCATTTTTAAGAAGCAAAGCAGTTACAGAAGAATCCACTCCACCAGAAATGCCTACTACAACTTTTTTTGCTTTTTCCATAAATATTTACATCTTGAGTCTTAATATTTAATGCAAATGTGCGTATAATCAAGCCAAATTTTTAAGGGGATAGAGGCCGCAATGATAAAAGTTCCAACCGCAGGTGAGAAAATCACATATAAAGACAACCAACTAGTTGTCCCAAACAATCCAATAATTCCATTTATCGAAGGTGATGGTATTGGTGTAGACATAACTCCAGTGATGAAAGATGTCGTTGATGCTGCAGTAGCTAAGGCATATGGTGGTGAAAAAGAAATAAGTTGGATGGAAATATTTTGTGGTGAGAAAAGTGTGGAAGTTTATGGTGATGATCAATGGCTTCCTGAAGAAACATTGCAGGCTTGCAAAGACTATATAGTTTCAATCAAAGGCCCATTAACAACTCCTGTTGGAGGTGGGATAAGATCCCTAAATGTGGCAATCAGACAAAAGCTAGATCTCTATGTCTGCTTGAGACCGGTTAAGTACTTTGCCGGAACTCCTAGTCCAGTAAAAAGGCCAGACCTAGTTGATATGGTGATCTTCAGGGAGAATTCTGAAGATATTTACGCTGGTGTTGAATTTGAGTCAAACACCGATGCAGCGAAGAAACTTATCGATGTTCTTGAAAAAGATTTTGGCGTTGAAAAAATTAGATTCACAGACAACTGTGGAATTGGCATCAAACCTGTGTCAGAAGAGGGTAGTAAAAGATTAATAAGAAAATCATTTGAGTACGCTATTCAGAACGATAGAGATTCTGTTTCACTAATACACAAAGGCAATATTCAAAAATTTACAGAAGGTGCTTTCCGAGACTGGGGATACGAGCTCGCAAGAGATGAATTTGGTGGAGAACCCCTTGATGGCGGTCCATGGCATTCATTTAAAAATCCAAATACTGGAAAACAAATTGTAGTTAAAGATGTTATTTGTGATGCTTTTCTACAGCAAATTCTTCACAGACCAGCGGAATATGATGTCCTTGCAGCACCAAACCTTAATGGTGATTACATTTCAGATGCTCTAGCTGCTCAAGTTGGTGGGATAGGTATTGCTCCAGGTGCAAACCTAGGTGACACGACTGCAGTTTTTGAAGCAACTCATGGAACAGCTCCAAAATATGCTGGACAGGATAGGGTTAACCCAGGGTCACTAATCCTTTCTGCAGAGATGATGCTAAGACATCTAGGCTGGACTGAAGCTGCTGACTTAATAATTTCAGCAATGGAATCAGCTATACAAGACAAAAAAGTTACATATGATTTTGCTAGATTAATTGATGATGCAACAGAAGTAAGTTGCTCAGAATTTGGTAAGATTCTAATAAGTAAATTTAAGTAATTCACATGTCTCAAGACGACTTTTCAACTGGCACAGTTGAGCTAGAAGATGCTGAGCTGAAGTTCGATAAACCGCCACTCTACACCGTTGTCATTTTAAATGATGATTTCACTCCAATGGAATTTGTTGTTTATGTTCTGCAAAAATTCTTTGATTATGATCATGCGAAATCTACTGAGATCATGTTACAGATTCACAATGAAGGAAAGGGCTATTGTGGCGCTTTTTCACTAGAAATTGCAGAAACTAAATCTCAACAAATTAATCAATTTTCAAAAGAAAATGAACATCCTTTGAAAACAGATATTGAAGAATTAGCAAAAGATTAGATATATTAAATATATGCTATCGAAAAATTTAGAAAATTCTTTAAATGTTTTGTTCAAAGAATGCTCAGAAAATCTTGATGAGTTTGTCACTATCGAGCACTTGCTTTTAGTTTTAACTCAAGAAGATTCAGCCAGAAAAGTCTTTGAACATCTATCTATTGATATTGATAGCCTGCAGAAAGAAATCAAAGACTACATAGGAAAAAATGTTCCAAAGTCAAAAGAAAAGAAGGAAATTCAACCCACATTAGCTTTTCAAAGAGTCCTTCAAAGAGCCATATTTCACGTTCAATCAAGTGGTAAAAATGAAGTTTTAGGCGAGAATCTTCTGGCAGCATTGTTCAGCGAAAAAGAAAGTTATGCCGTTTATATGCTCAACCGAAGAAACATTTCAAGGCTTGATGTTGTTGACTATATCTCTCATGGCAAAAATACTGCAGTTCAAACAGAAGAGGTTACTGAAGAAGCCCCGAAAGAATCAGAAAATCAGCCAGACTTTTTGACAAACCTGAACAACAGGGCGCTCGATGGAGATATAGATCCATTAATAGGCAGAGAAGACACACTCGAGAGATTGTTTCAAGTATTGGGTAGAAGAAGAAAAAATAACCCCATACTTGTTGGTGAATCAGGTGTTGGTAAAACAGCTGTTGCTGAAGGCCTTGCTAAATGCATCGCGGAAGGCAAGGGCCCAGAGCTTTTTGAAGGTTATAAGGTGATGTCACTTGATGTCGGTAGCCTTGTTTCAGGCACAAAATACCGAGGTGACTTCGAGAAAAAGATGAAGGCAATGATGGATTACTTGCAAAAAAATGAAAAAATCATTCTTTTTGTTGACGAAATTCATACCATTATTGGTGCAGGATCAGCTTCAGGCGGGGCATTAGATGCCTCAAATCTACTAAAACCAGCTTTAGCCCGAGGAGATATCAAGTGTGTTGGCGCAACCACTTACAAAGAATACAGACAAATATTTGAAAGGAATAATTCACTTTCAAGAAGATTCCAAAAAATACAGATAGATGAACCTTCAATAGATGAAGCTGTTCAGATCCTCGAGGGGCTTAAAAGCAAGTTTGAGGGCTATCATGGCATAACTTATTCAAAAGAAGCGCTTAAAACAGCTGTGGAGCTGTCAAATAAGTATTTACAGGACTCAAAGTTGCCTGATAAAGCAATAGACCTAATTGATGAGGCTGGTTCTCTAAAAAAACTAAATCCAAAAGCTGGTAACAACATTAGAAAATCTGATATCGAATCACTGATTTCCAAGATCACAAAGATTCCAACAATGCAGCTAACTGCGTCCAGCAAAGAAAATCTAAATAGCCTTGAAAACAACTTACGTTCCGTAATCTTTGGTCAGGATCATGCAATTGATAGTGTGGTATCAGCCGTTAAAACAGCAAAATCAGGCATTGGCAACGATGAAAAGCCAATATGCTCGTTCCTTTTCACAGGCCCAACTGGTGTTGGTAAAACAGAGCTAACCAAACAGCTTTCAAAGTTTTTAGGAATAGATTTCATCAGGCTTGATATGTCAGAGTTTATGGAAAAACACAGCGTTTCAAAACTCATTGGCTCGCCACCAGGATATGTTGGTTATGAACAGGGCGGATATTTGACTGAAGAAGTTAACAAAAAACCCCATTCTGTACTGCTTCTAGACGAAATTGAAAAAGCACATCCTGATATTTTCAATATTCTTTTACAAATACTCGATTACGGCACTCTAGCTGATAGTAATGGGCGAAGTATAAATTTCAAAAATACCATCATCGTCATGACGTCTAACACTGGTGCCATAGAGGCTGACAGCGACTCTGTAGGATTTATTGAACAAGGCTCTGAAGACAAATTTGAGAAGGCAGTCTCAAAAGCATTTACCCCAGAATTTAGAAATAGATTAGATGGTATTGTTAACTTCAATAATCTAGAAGAGAAAAGCCTTATATCTGTTGTTGAGAAGCTTTTAATTGAGGTTCAATCAAAATTAAATGAGAAGGGGATAGACCTCGAATATGAAGATTCAGTACTTAAGCATGTTCTCAAGGAAGGGTTTGATTCTAAACTTGGCGCAAGACCTCTAGGTAGAGCAGTTGATAAGTTGATTAAAAAACCTATTTCATCCATGCTTATTGAAGATAGTGTTAAAAGGGGAAATACACTATTTATAAAGCTTACAAAAGATAAGATTCAAATTAAAGTTAAAGATAAAGCGAAGGTTACTTAGACCTGAAAGTTATTCTTCCCTTAGATAAATCATAAGGCGACATCTCAACAGTTACTTTGTCACCATTGAGTATTCTGATGTAGTTTTTTCTCATTTTTCCTGAGATGTGAGCGGTTATAAGATGGTCATTTTCAAGCTTTACCCTGAAAACTGTATTTGGTAGCACTTCAGTGACTACACCTTGCATCTCTATTGTGTCTTTTCCTGCCATGTGTTGCCTATTTTACTAGCTTAGCTTTAAATGTCACTTAATCTATGGAAATAACTGAGATGAATGGAATTAAAGCTTTTGACTTGAAAGGTGCAGATGAGGCAATACTAAAAAAGATTTTTTTGCTGAACGAATCATATGCTCCATTTTTAGCGCCTTTAGAAAAGATTGATAACTTAAAAAGATTGCTCTCGATGTCTAAATACAGCACCTATATAACCATTGACGCTGAAATCTGTGGTTTCATGATTTGTTTTGATGAAAAGTCTTCCTATGAATCAAAGAATTATGAGTATTTCAAAAAGAAGCATAATGAGTTCTTTTATGTTGACAGAATAGGTATTGCAAAGAGCTTTAAAAATAAGGGATTAGGGACTTTTTTATATAAAAAAATTATTGATTTAAATAAAAATGACAATATAAAAATATGTGCAGAGGTTAATGTAAAACCATTCAATGAAGAATCAGTAAATTTTCATGAAAAAATGGGGTTTAAAGCGGTATTTGAAAAGGAATTTAGTCCTAATTATGCAATAAGATATTATGAAAGAGATATTTGTACAGTCCGAGAAAACCATAAAAGTCAGTAAAAATAAGCTATTAGAAGAAATTAGGAAGCCAGGCAATCTGGTAAACTTTCATCCTTTTTGCAAAGAAAATCATGTAGAGAAATGGTCTGGTAAAGGATCCATAGATTATGTTAAGTATTTAAATGATTTGACATACAAACGTAAATTTCTTGAATGGAATGATTCAGGATATGCACTAGATATAGGGGTAGACAGCAAATTAGCGCATGTACGATGGTTGGTAAAGGGAGATGAAAAATCATCAACATTGAATATAAAAGTAAAACCAATTATTCCATTTAAAAACCCATTAATAAGATGGTTAGCATGGTCTTTTTACATAAAACCGAAGCTTCAGGCATACCTTAATAGTGTTGTAGGTGGACTAAAGCTGTACCTAGAGACGAATAAACCCGTAGAGAGAAATGTATTTGGAAAACATGCATGGTATTCATAGAAACTTCAATATTATGTTAAATAAATTTAATCTCTAAAATATCCACAAACCTGATAAACAATCTATAAAGGCTTTTCCAAGCTTTTGTTAATAACTTATTTTATCATATATTATTTAACATAATATATATTATGCGAAGTTATATATGTGTGGATAAAAATGTGGAAAAAAGATGAGACCTTCCCTTTCTTAAATTTGTTAAATTTATTTTTTGGTAAAATTGAGTTTTTTGATAATGGAAATTAATTGGTATTTTTATTCCCTTTTCTTAACTTTTTATTTTTTTTAAGTATTTCTATAATTTTTGTGTTTTTATTTCTTCTCTATATTGTTTCTCTAAAATTTATTTAATGCTTTACCCTTCTTTTTTAAAAAATTGCTTAAATCACGAATTTGAAGCTTAAATCCATTTTTTTGTATTTTTTTCTATATTTTTGAAGATTTCTTTCGAATTTTAAGTTTCTTTATTATATTTAATAATCAATCGTAACTTTAAGGACTACTATGAAGAACAAATTAGCTATATCAATTTTTTTAACAATATTCTCATTTTCTATATTTGCAGATCTTTCAAAACCTACATCCTATTCAAAAAACCTATACCCTACTCTGATTCTTACAGGTAAATACAATGAATCTATAGATCATCCTGATCAATTTCTTGATTTTGGTTATGCTGAAAGGGTTGCAAATCCTGCTCAAATTTCAGCCGCCGTATTAGCTTATGCTCAACAATCTGATCGTATTAAGGTAGTTGAATATGGCCGTACACATGAAAATAGGCCGCTTTACGCTGTATTTATTTCATCTCCTAAGAATATTGCTAACTTAGAAACTATAAAAGCTAACCTTAATCAGCTTACAGATGCCAGAAACACTACTGATTCAAAGGCTAATTCGATCATAAAATCTTTGCCTGCAGTTGCATGGATGGCCTACTCTATTCATGGTAATGAGACATCGGGGGCTGATGCTGCTCTTGGAATAATTTATCACCTCATTGCAAGTGAAGATCAAGAGGTCGTAGATATGCTCTCTAATATGGTTGTTATCGTTGACCCTATGATGAATCCAGATGGAAGAGATAGGTTTGCAAAATCATTAGAGCAATATCGTGGAACTGCGCCGAATTATGATGATCAATCCATGCTTCATACAGGAGATTGGCCATATGGACGTACAAACCATTATTTCTTTGATCTTAATAGAGATTGGTTCTATCTAACACAACCTGAAACACAAGGTCGAGTACCTTTAATTAATGAATGGAGGCCTCAAATTCTAGTTGATGGTCATGAAATGGGTGCTCAGGATACCTTTATGACAGGACCTCCAAGAGAACCAATTAATACAAATATTGATAAAGACCTCATTAAGTGGGGGAATGTTTTTGCAGATAACCAAGCCAGAGCATTTGATGACAATAATTGGAGATTTTACACCGGAGAATGGCATGAAGATTTGTACCCTGGATACTCTTTTTATATCCAATTTAGAGGGAGTTTAGGCATTCTATATGAGCAATCTAGAATGGCTGAAGATGGAGTTAGGAGACCTGAAGGCACCATTCAATCATACAAAGAATCTGTGCATCATCAGTTTGTTAGTACCATTGCCAATTTAAAAACTCTACAAAAGTACTCTCAAGAAATGTATCAGGATTATTGGGATGGTAGAAAATATAACGTTTCAAAGAATGGTGAGTACGCCAACCAAACCTTCGTTATCTTGCCTACTGATAACCATGGAAGACTTAATACCTTAGCTGAAAAACTAGCAGCTCAAGACATTGAGATGTTCACAAATTCTCAGCCATTAAATGTTGGCCCTACCCTTCAACAATCTGGAGAAACGGTTGAAAATTATGTCATTCCTGCTGGAAGCATGATTGTCCCAAATCTTCAGCCAGAAGCTCCATTAATAGCAGCTATCCTTGAATTTGATGCTGAAATTATTGAGCCTGTTCTCAAAGAAGAGAGAAGACAGACCTTAAAAAACGGTAGCTCAATAATGTATGACACTACCGCTTTCAACCTAACAATGATGTATGGATTAGAAGCTGTTACAGTTAACCAAAATTTACAAAGAGGTTTGACTAAATGGAAGCCAGTAAAGGGAAGCAATACAATCAATCAAAATGCTCTGATGTGGGTTGTAAATGGGGCTGATGACCGCTCTGTAGCATTCGCAGCTAGATTAATGGAGCTGGGTGTTGAGGTAAGAATAATTGACAAGGAATCTTATCTGTCTAACCAAAACTTTACTCGGGGTAGTGTTGTCGTTATTGGGATGGATAATCCAAGCTACAAAGGACTTTCAGACACGGTTCAAGGCGTAGCATCTGAGCTAGATATAGCAGTTTCCTCTGTAGACTCAGGATTTGGAGCTGAAGAGCTTCCTGATTGGGGTGGAAGACATTTTAGGTTGCTTGAAAGACCTCAAATAGCCATTCTTAGTCATGAAGGATTCAGCTCTTACGATGTTGGGGTTAGCTGGTTCTCATTAGACCATCATCTAGGCATAAGACATAGCCAACTAAATGCATCAAGTTTCTATGGTGATTTACGTCGATACAACACTATTATTATGCCAAGCGGAAGAGGCTTCTCAGGTGCTCAAATGAATGCCTTAAGAGACTGGGTTGAGCAAGGCGGCACGCTTATTGCGCATAACTCAAGCACAAGAAGCCTAACCTTTGAAAATGGCATTGGTTCAGTAAAACAACTATCAGGTACATTTGATAAAAGTGCTGACTACAATATTGAATTGCAGAAAGAGTTTGAGGCTCTTAATGTGGTAATTGATGTTGATAAAACTAATGATCACAAAATTGATTTCGATGTAGCGTACCCATGGGAAGCAAGCACATCAAAATATAGTAAACAAGAACTAGAAAAACGTGATAGATGGCAGTCTCAATTTATGCCTTCAGGATCATTTGTAGCTGGCAGAATAGATAATGAACATTGGTTGACATTTGGTACACCTGATACACTGCCCCTTCTCTACAGTAGAGTTCCTGTTCTGATGACTAACTCAAGCTCTGAGGCAGTCGTTCGTGTTGGTGAGATAGTGGATAGTGATGCTGAGGAATACCGTTCTATCAATTGGTCAGATATGCCTCCAGGTAAAGATCTAAACGTCAGAATGAGTGGATTAGTATGGCCAGAAGCAGCGCAAAGGATTGCAAACTCAGCATACTTAACTCGTGAGAGAGTTGGACGTGGTCAAGTCATCTTATTTTCAGGTGAACCTAATTTCAGAGGTGCAGCCCTTGGAACTAATAGGTTATGGCTTAATGCTGTAGTTTATGGAGCAGGTTTAGGAACTTCAAGCAGAATAACTCCTTAAAGATATGTGAGGGTAGTTACTTTAACTGCCCTTTCAATCTCTCCTCATGCTTGATTTAATTCCGTCTGGAACATAACCCCCATCTTCACTCCACTGCTTAGATTCTTTATCAAACATTTCATTTTCAAACCAATTGATGAAATCTGTATCACGTGTTACTTTCCAAAAGTCCCAAACAGCCCTTGCTAAAGGAGTTTTCATTGTCCCAAGTTTAAGAGCATTGATTCGTATTGTAAGGTGTTTTTTATCAACAAAACCTTTGTTGAACTTCTCATAAACATCAAAAATATCTACAAGCGCCATAACGATAAACATTGATGCCCTCCACTCTTCTCCATGGGTAAGTTTCCCACTCCAATCTTTTGCTAAAAAATCAGCAAACTCTGAATCTTTTGCAGTGGCAAAATATCTCTCATACTGTCTTTGTGTAAGAGAGTGGCCAAATTGGGCCTTGGTAATTTCATTTTGCTGGTGTATTTGGATTCCCAAATAAACAACCGATACAACAACACCAAGTGCTGCTATGACTTGTACTATTATTATTATTGTCTCAGCACCCATACTTAATAATTTAACCTAAAAATTTAATAATTTCTTTAGCAGCATCTCTGCCATGAGCTATTGCATGCACAGCTAAGCTTGAACCTATTATCATGTCCCCACCAGCAAAATATTTAGGATTAGATGTCTGGTAGTTAAATTTGTTATTGTTCAATTCCACAAGTCCAGTGTTTGAGATCTTAACATTCTTGTCCAGAACAAAATCTGGTACATCGGCTTGATATCCAAAAGCAATAACTAACTTATCGACCTCTATAGCCTTCTCAGAGCCTTCAATTAGCTCTGGACGCTGTCTTCCAGTAGCGTCTGGCTCACCAAGCTTAGTTTCACATACTTTCAAGCTGGTAATTGATCCATTACCCTCGACTTTCAAAGGTTGGGTATTGAATAGAAAATCAACGCCCTCCTCCATAGCATGTTTAATTTCACGAATGGAGCCTGGCATGTTTTCTTGATCTCTACGATATATACAAGTTACGCTTTTTGCTTGTTGACGCACAGCAGTCCTTACACAATCCATAGCGGTATCTCCGCCTCCCAGAACAGCGACTCTTTGATCTTTAAAATCTATTTTTTCTGCATCATCCGGATCCATTAAATATTCTGTATTTTTAATGAGGTATGGCAATGCTTCCACAACACCTGTTTTATCGGTACCTTCAATCTTCCCTTTGATTGATTCATAGGTTCCCAAACCTAAAAATATAGCATCACTTTTCTTCTCAATTTCTGCCACCTTCTTTGTATCAACTTCTGTGTTTAAGACAAATTTCACGCCTAATTCTTCTAGCATTTCTCT
>CEQL01043460.1_pt1 | contig 21781 bp, 27 predicted proteins | sample 356281 | NCBI WGS metagenome assembly CEQL01 (sample SAMEA2621203, study PRJEB7988) | marine metagenome | biome: marine biome (ENVO:00000447); feature: surface water layer (ENVO:00002042); material: "saline water (ENVO:00002010), including plankton (ENVO:xxxxxxxx)" | depth 5 m
TATTTTCACATCTAATAGATCGGGTTCTCCACAGATTTATGAGTTAAATGTTAACAATAAGAGAATAAAGAGGTTAACTTTTGAAGGAACATATAATGCTAGAGGCAGATATCTGCCCGATGGCAAAAACATAGTTTTTGTTCATAGAAAAAATGGAATTTTTCATATAGCTACTCAAAATATAAGAACAGGAAAAGTTAGAGTTTTAACAAATACTTTTTTGGATGAATCACCGACTGTATCACCTAATGGAAATGTCGTTCTTTATGCCACGAAAGATGGTGACAAGGATATTCTTGCAGGAATTACCATGGATGGAAATACAAGATTTAGGATGCCATCTTTAAAGGGTGAAGCTAGAGAGCCTTCTTGGTCTCCGATAATAGATTAGATAGAAAATAAAAGTATAATAACTTCTGGAGGATTTATGAATACTACTCAAAAATTTTTACTCATAGCTTTTGTTCTTTTTGTAGCTGCTTGTAGCTCAGTTTCCAGTGACAGAACAAATGATGCCACAGCGATCTCAGCATCTGCTTCAGGTGCTTACTCTGATGAGGGTCTTACATCAAATAATATTGTCTACTTTGCATATGACAGATCTGATATCAATGCAGAAGGTAGATCTAAAATTAGAACCTTAGCTAAAGTCATAAATGATAATAACTTAAGTGTTAGGATTGAAGGTCATTGCGATGAAAGAGGTACTAGAGAATACAATTTGGCACTTGGTGAGCAACGTGCAAAAACTGTTGCAGAGTTGTTAGTCATCAATGGTGTTTCATCCAATAAAATAACAACTGTAAGTTATGGTGAGGAAAAGCCAGCAATGCCAGGTTCTAACGAATCTTCATGGTCAAAAAATAGAAGGGCATTAGTCAAAACTTTCTAACTGAATTGAAGAAGTATCTATTTATAAGCTTAATTTTCTTACATTCACTCACAACTCTTTCTAATCAAGATGAGAGTCTAGAACTTTTATACAAAAAAATAGAAAGGCTTGAGTTAGAAATTCAAGATTTGAGAAATCTTTTAGAAGAAAATTCTATTTTGGTAGATCGTTCCCTTGAACTACAGCAACAAAGATATCTTGACTTAGACGCTCGATTGCTTGAACTTTCGAAGTTAATTGAATCAGAAACTCCCTCTCAGGTATTCAATGATAGAGAAGTCGGTCCTGAGGAGATGGGCTTGTACAAAGATGCATTATCTCTTTTCGAAAATTCGAGGTTTGCAGAGGCATTAGAAAAATTTACAGAGATTATAATTTCTTTTCCTGACGGTTCGTATGCATCAGATTCCTACTTTTGGTCTGGAGAACTTTTCCTTGCTCAAGAAATGTATGAAGATGCAAAGATAAACTTTGAGAGCGTAGTAGATCAATTTCCAAATAGCACTAGAGCCCCAGATTCTTTATTTAAGTTAGGTGAGATTTATAGAGTGGAAGGAAATACAGAAAAGGCTCTAATTTTCTATTTGAGGGCAAAAGAAGAATATCCTGATTCTGGAGCTGCGCAGCTTGCCAAAAAATCTGAAGAAATTTTAAAAGAACAGTCGAATTTAGTTGAGTAAACCTTTAATATACGCTTTTTTTTTCGGGCCGTTAGCTCAGTCGGTAGAGCAGTTCGCTTTTAACGAATTGGTCCTGCGTTCGAGTCGCAGACGGCCCACCAACCAAAAATGAATGTCCTTTTGATATGTTTAGGAGGTTCACTTGGAGCCATCTGTAGATTTTATTTATCTATAACAGTCGATAAAATTTTCTCTCCTGATGTACCAGTGGGAATACTCGTTGTGAATGTAATAGGTTGTTTTTCTATCGGAATTCTTTATAACTTAAGCAGCAGTGACATCGAGAAGATTCTCACACCGTTTTTACTTGTAGGTTTTTTGGGTGCATTTACGACTTTTTCAGCTTTCTCAAAAGAGACTCTAGAGCTAATTAATAACGGAGATTTTATGTCAGCCCTCTTGTATGTCTTTGTTTCAGTTTTTACGTGTATCGGTTCAACTTGGATCGGTATGTACCTTACAAAAGCTAACTAATCTAATTTAAGACCTTTAGTGTCTCTCATTATCTGCCTGTAGCTAAAACCCTTTAAACCCTCTGCTGTTAAAACTTTTGAAGCTTCTCTCCTAAGCCAAGTTATACCTTTTTTTGGATGATTGTTTTGAAGTTCTTTAATCAGGGATATAACTTTTTCTTTTTTTAAAGCAGATTCAAGAGAAATAGTCTCTGAATTAATATTTTTAAATTCAAGATGGGTATCATTTTGAATATAACCCTTTAAGTTTGACACTTCCAATGCATCCATCATCAACATAGTGTTGTAAACAACTGTTTTTGACATAGGATTTCTTTCAATTTCATCCAAGAGAATTTTAGCTCTAAAAATAATATGTGAAGCCAACCTTAACCTTTCAGATATATCTTCATTATCTAGCATTTTAATAACATCATCCCACTTAGTAGAAAGTTGAGATTCTGCCAAAATTTCTGCTGCAGAGGCTGCAATATTCTTAAGATTTTTTTTTGGATCTAAATCCTCTATGGCTTCTTGAATTTGTGTCAGTGAGATATTTAGCTTCGGCTCATTAAAATTCATCTTCTTTTATGATAACCATTGTTGTTTAATTAAGGAATAACAATATGTATATAGTTCTGAAAATTTTTATAACTGCCCTCACGGTGATTGCTATTGGCGAAATTGCTAAAAGATCAAGTTTATTGGCTGGCATAATTGCTTCTGTACCTTTAACCTCTTTGTTGGCTTTTTTATGGATTTATTATGAGACTCAGGACATTTCTCTGATAAAAGATTTATCAAAAAACATATTAATAATGATTCCTCCCTCACTAACCTTTTTTGCTGCAATTATCATCCTGTCCACTATGAAAGTATCTTTTGTTCTTTCAGTCATCATCTCAGTTTTAATTACTACAATTGTTTATTGGATTTATTTCTATATATTAAATGCACTAGGCATTAATTTGACTTAATAAGGAGACAAAATGAAATTATTTATGGTGCATGTAGGTTTTTATGACTCATCAATAGGTGATGGAATATACGAAACTCACCTTAATTATTTTTTAGCTGCTGAAAATGCTAAGGATGCAAAGGCAAAAGCTCAATCCCTTGAAGAATTTAAGTCAAAATCTATGCATATAGATGGCATCAAAGAAATCTCTAATGTTGAGGGTTATGAAGTAATTTTAAGAGAAAGCTCTTATTCCCAAGAAGGCGAAGTTTTGTCTTATGATGAAGCTAAGGAGCTTTGAAAATGGTTGAAACAATTTTTCAAAAGATTATCGATAAAGAGATTCCGGCAGACATAATATATGAAGATGAAAAATCTCTGGTTTTCAAGGATATAAATCCAGTTGCACCAATTCATATATTGATCATTCCAAAAAAACAGATTGAAAAGATTTCTGACGCAGAGCAAACTGATCAAGATCTACTTGGTCATTTATTTCTTGTAGCAGGGAAGGTTGCAAGACAATTGGGAGTAGAGGATGCTTTCAGATTAGTTGTCAATAATGGTGCAGGAGCTCAGCAAACAGTTTTTCATCTTCATATTCATCTAATTGCTGAACGAGAATTTTCTTGGCCGCCCGGCTAGGAAACAGACTTCAATGATTCTATAGATTTGTGGGATCTTTCGATTCTATTGTGAATTGACTCTGTCAGTTGAAAGTTATTCCCGGTTAGTTCTAAGGCCATCCTGAGATGTTTTATAGAGGTTTCATAGGATCCAGTTAAATAGAAATATTCTGCTCTTGAAAGATGTAATCCTATTATGTTTTGATCTAGTCCCTGAACTTCAGCCAACCAATACCAAACTTCAGGATCACTTGGTCTTTTTAAGGACAGTTTCCTCAATAATTCTTCTCCCAATTCATAATCACCTTTGTTCATTAAAACCTTGTTATAAAGCATAGTTATTGGATAATTATCTGGATTTGTGCTTAATAGCGAAGACGCTAAAGCCTCTGCCTCAAAGAAATTTTCAGCCTCGATATGAAGTTCTAAAATCCCTATCTGTAAAGTTAAATTTTCAGAATCTTCTTCTAAAGCCTCCCTTAATATTTTTAAAGCATTTAAATGGCTTTTGGTTTTTGAGTAGGCCAAAGCAAGCCCATACCTTGAAGCTATTCTTTCTTTTTTAGATTTTGATTCTTTTACTTTCTTTTCAAAAATGGTGACAGCTTGTCTCGGTACCTCTGAGAAATGCACGACAGATCTATTTCTTATAAGTTCGTAATCTAACGAATTTCTATATTCTTTTCTTTCAAAACCTTGTGCTCTGGACTGAGCATCGGCAATCCTATTTTTTGTTAGCGGATGGGACCTTAAAAACTCAAGCTCATTAGATCCAGAAAGTCTGCTCAATGATTGTAATTTTTCAAACATGTAAGAGGTACTTTTTGGATCAAAACCTGCTTTCACTAGATTATTAAATCCGATACGATCAGCTTCTTGCTCATCTCCTCTTGAGAATGAGAGGTTTTGTTGTGTAATTGCTTGTTGACCTACTAGGAGAGCGTTGGGATTACTTGTTGCACCTGCAAGAGCAATGCTGCCTAAAATCATGAGGGTATTAGCTAAACTTCTATCCTTTTGCCTTTGCATTCTTCGGGCAAAGTGTCGTTGACTCAAATGTGCAAGTTCATGAGCAAGAACCGAGGCTGTTTCTCCTTCAGTTTCAGCATGAAAAATAAGTCCAGCATTTATACCAATTATTCCTCCTGGAGCCGCAAAAGCGTTAACTGATTTATCATCAATTAAGATTATTTCTAGTCTTCTATCTGTAAGTTGACTGAATTCTGATAAGCGATAAACCAGGTGTTCCGCATAGTCTTGAGTAATTGGATCAATATACTCTGGTAGATTCCGTCGTAATTGAGCTATATAAAGTCTGCCTAAATTATACTCAGAGGCCACGGATATAACTGAGGAGGAAGCATCACCTATCGTAGGAAGATCTTCCTCTACTGGTGAAATAAGACCTACAAAAAGGGCAGTAAAACCTAGTAGAAGTTTTAATTTAATTGCAGTCATACTATTTCTTTTGAGTGAAACTAGTTACTATATTAAACAAATTTTTTAATTTAACTTAAATATTCAGTTTAGAGACATAATGGGAAGTCTTTTTGACAAATTTTTAAATAGATTTTTTTCGAATGAGGAATCTATTTATTTTGCAATTTTACTATTCTTTTCGTTCTTATTTATAATTTTTTTTGGCGATGTTCTATTGCCAGTGATTATAAGTATTGTCATTGCTTTTTTATTAAACGGATTGATGAAAACCTTGGTTAGCTACGAATTATCAAGCAGGCTCTCATTAACTATAACCTTGCTCATTTTCTTCGGCTTTTATTTGAGCTTGTTCATGGTTCTACCATCGATAGGGACTCAAATTAATAACTTACTTCAAAATCTCCCAACTATTGTCAATTCATTCCAATCGACTCTACTAGAGATGAATGAATATTTTTCTGAAGAAGATGTGGAGATGATTTTTGAAAATCTTGGTGAACAACTTAATAGTTTATTAAGCTCAGCTTTAGGACAATTAGCAGGCACCATTTCTTTAATGTTCAATGCGATTTTATACGCAATAATGATTCCATTAATGGTCTTCTTTTTCTTGAAAGATAAATCTGAACTTCTGCCAATAGCTTCAGTCATTCTTCCAAAGGAAAATGGATTTATGCAATCAGTCTTCGTCGAGATGAATGACCAGCTCTTTAACTATGTGACAGGTAAATTTCTGGAGATGATAATCATAGCTGCCGTATCTTATGCTTTGTTTGCAATATTGGGATTGCCATATGCAATTCTTCTAGCTATTCTCGTAGGACTTTCAGTGATTATCCCCATCTTTGGAGCCTTTTTAGTGACTATACCAGTTGTTCTTGTGGGTCTTTATGAATGGGGACTTTCCGATAACTTTTATTGGCTTTTGGGGTGCTATTTGCTGATACAAATATTGGATGGAAATGTTCTAGTACCAATATTATTTTCCAATAGAAACAACTTACATCCTGTCGTTATTATTGTAGCTGTTCTTTTTTTCGGAGGTATTTGGGGTTTTTGGGGTTTGTTTTTTGCTATACCTCTAGCTACTTTTATAAAAGCAATTATTAACTCTTGGCCTGACCCACAAAATATGAACTAGTTATTTAATGCTTTTGCTGATTCAAGCACTTCCATTGCATGACCCGTTACTTTAACTTTTCTCCATTCTTGGACTAGCTTACCCTTTGCATCAATAAGGAAGGTACTTCTCTCTATGCCCATATATTTTTTCCCATACATGCTTTTTTCCTTAATAACATCGTATTGCTTGCAAATTACTTCATCAGGATCAGAAATAAGCTCAAAATTAAATTTCTCCTTTTTCTTAAAATTTTCATGGGATTTAATGGATTCCCTTGATAATCCAAAAATAATGGTATTTGCTCGCGTGAATTGTGCTTTTAAGTCTCTAAAATCTTGTCCTTCGGTAGTACAACCTGGTGTGCTATCTTTTGGATAAAAGTACAAAACTACATTTTTACCTTTTAGATCAGATAGACTAACGATCTTATTTCCCGTGCATTCTCCCTTAAAAACAGGAGCTTTGGCATTTAATTTTGGTGCTGGCATATATCCTCCGATGGAAACAAACTATAATAATCAGATAAATTCTATCATTGAGTTAGAAAAATATTAATGTTTAATCTTAAAGGTTCAATCGCTGCTTTGGTGACTCCCATGAACTCGGAAGGTGAGATTAATTGGGAATGTCTTGAAGAACTTATCGAGTGGCACATAGCCTCTGATACCGCAGGCCTAGTTATTGTTGGTACTACAGGCGAATCTGCTACATTAGATGTTGCTGAGCATGTAAAGATTATTGATCGATCTGTTCAAATATCCGATAGCAGAATCAAAATCATTGCTGGTACTGGAGCAAATTCAACTAAAGAGGCAATTTATTTAACAAATTCAGCAAAATCTGCAGGTGTTGATGCTACTCTTTTGGTTACACCTTATTACAATAAACCAACTCAAGAAGGTCTTTACAGACATTTCATGACGATAGCTGAAGAGGTTGATATACCTCAGATTTTATACAACGTCCCATCGAGAACAGCCTGTGATTTAATAAATGAGACTGCACTTCGACTCGCAAACCATCAAAATATAGTAGGCTTAAAGGATGCGACAGGTGATTTGTCGCGACTTGAAAGTTTAATTGAGAATTTAGGTGAGGATCTAAAAGATCAATTCTTATTATATTCAGGAGATGATCCAACTTCGACTCAATTTATGTTAAGGGGTGGTGCAGGTACAATATCTGTAACTGCCAACATTGTTCCACAAACAATCTCAAACATATGTAGTCTTGTTCGAGAAGGGAGGAAAAACGAGGCCTTAGATTTAGACCAAACATTGTCTGATTTAAATGAGATTTTATTTGTAGAGTCTAATCCTATACCCGTTAAATGGATGCTACATAGAATAGGTAGAATAACAGACGGAATTCGGTTACCTTTATCGAGTTTTAACGTAGAATTCCACGATAGAGCGGAGACAATCTTGAAAAATTTACATTTATTAAATTAATATGACTTTGAGATTTTTAATAATTATTTTTACAACATTCACTTTGAGTTCATGTAGCTTCATTCTTACAGATCATAAGAACGATTATCTTAAAGAAAAGAAAGAAAAATCCCTTATCTTACCTAAAGACCTCTCAACACGACCTATAATTGATTATTACCCGATTAATACAGAAAACCCTGACCAAGTAGGGAATGAGTATTCGATTCCCATGCCTCAACAAGTATTTTCTTCAGGAACGTCAAACGAAGTTAGAATGCATAAACTTGGTGAGATTAGATGGGTTTATGTTGAAACCTTACCAAGCAGCGCATGGCCTATGATGAATGATTTTTGGGTATCAAGTGGATACGGTGTTTCTAAATCTGATCCAAATACGGGAATCATAGAGAGTCAAAACATAAACATTTCCGGTCAAGAAACTAAATTGGTTATGAAAGTGGAACATGGAATCAGGCAAGCTAGCTCAGAGATTTTTGTTTCTCACATTTCACAAGTGGAGGGTGAATGGTTCAGAGTCGAAGGAAATGAAAACCTTGAGGAAGGAACTTTACGTGATGTACTAGATTACTTTGCCTCAACTCCTCCAAGCGGCGGAACATCACTGGTAGCTTTAAATTTAAATTATGGTCAGAAAGCAGCTCTTGTACAAAGTAGTGATGATTCTAGTTTTATAGAATTAAATTTAGAGTATGCCAGAGCTTGGGCTGCTGTGGATAGAGCTTTGAAAGAAGCTTTAATTGATGTGAATGATCTCGATAGGGATGAGGGCGTTTTTTACGTCAATTTTTCTCAAGAGGATGAAAAAGGATTTTTTGGAAGAATTTTCTCGGGCCCGTCGTTTAATGGTGAATTCAAAATCCTTGTTAAGGAAATTGATGAAAAAACCTGTAGGGTTACTATCAACGCAGAGAAAGAAGAAGCTAAAAATTATGAACGCGAGCTTCTTTCACAAATAAACCAATCATTATCTTAGTACATATGAAAAATATTGAAAAAGGTGCATTATTAACCACAGGCAAGGCGAAATCACTTTATGAATCCAACGATTCTGACTATTTGGTAATGCACTATCGTGATGATACTTCTGCTTTTGACGGAAAAAAAATTGAGAGTTTAGATGGTAAAGGTAGCATAAATAACAAGTTTAATGCCTTCATAATGGACTATCTGCAGAGTGAAGGTGTTTCTACACATTTTGTAGAACTCATCAACGAAACCGATAGCCTCGTTAAAAAATTAGATATGGCACCCGTTGAATGTGTTGTAAGAAATGTTGCTGCTGGAAGCATTTGCAAACGTTTAGGCCTTGAAGAGGGCATAGATCTAAATCCACCAACTTTCGAATTTTTTTATAAAGATGATGATTTAGGTGATCCAATGATTAATGAATATCATATTAAGGCTTTTGGTTGGGCAACTGAGGATCAAGTGGAGCAAATGCAAGTGAAGACTTTTGAAGTCAACACATCACTAAAGAGATTATTCTCTGATGCAGGTATGATCTTAGTTGACTACAAGCTTGAATTTGGAGATTACAAAGGCGAACTTTTATTGGGCGATGAATTTACTCCTGATGGTTGTCGAGTATGGGATGCCGAAACAAGGGAAAAACTTGATAAAGACAGATTTAGGCAAGATCTTGGTGATGTTGTTGAATCTTATCAAATTATGGCTAAGAGGCTTGGGGTAATTTAGAAAATTACCTTAAACCATCATTAATGCTAGAAAGCTTTTCAGACCCTGGACAGAGATCTTTTTGTTCCATTTCATTGAGTGGTTTATCTGAAACATTCAGAATGTCTCTAAGGTCTTTAGCATCTGGATCAACATATAGAAGGCCAGTCAGAACTTTTCCGTCCCTTTGAGATTCTTGAATATTTTGAATAGCTGTAATTTTATTCGTAGGATCATATTTTTCTGAAAGCTTTTCCAGAGATAGTAAAGAACCATCATGAAGTGGAACTTCAACTGAAGAGCCTTTTGGATAATCTGTGGTTATTTCCTTGCCAGAGGGGACGAAATCTGGCTTCGATAGGCTATCATTATGCTCTCTAATGTAGTCGTAACTTTTGGTAGAGGTGTTGTGATTATTGAAAGTTACACAAGGTGAAATGATATCAAGGAATGAAAAACCTTTGTGTGAAAGGGCAGCCTTTAGTAATGGTACTAATTGATCTTTATCTCCAGAAAAGCTTCTAGCCACAAAACTTGCACCTAATTGAATTGCCATTGAGGGGAGGTCAATAGAAGGAAATAAATTGTCATCACCGTATTTGCTTTTGGATTCAAGGTCATTAGTAGCTGAAAATTGTCCTTTCGTTAAGCCGTAAGTACCATTATTTTCAACTATATAGGTCATGTTCAACTGCCTCCTGGCACAATGGACAAACTGTCCAATACCAATAGAGGCGCTGTCCCCATCCCCAGAGATTCCAAGATATAACAAATCATGATTTGCCATGGCAGCTCCTGTGGCTATTGATGGCATTCTGCCGTGGACAGAGTTGAAACCATGTGATTGATTCAGGAAGTAAGCCGGTGCTTTTGAGGAACATCCGATACCTGATAATTTAGCAACTTTGTAAGATTCTATACTTAGTTGAAAGCAAGCCTCTACAATTGCTGAGCTTATAGAATCATGTCCACAACCTGCACAAAGGGTTGATACAGCTCCCTCGTAGTCACGCCTTGTGAGGCCAAGATCATTTTTTTCTAATAAAGGGTGATGATTTTTAGGTTTAACTATATAGGTCATAACTATTTCCTAAGATGCCGCCAAAGCTGGCTTACCAGACAAATGTGCGTTGATTTTATTTATGATGTGTTCTGCTGTGATAGGTTGCCCATCAAAACAAAGAATTGAGACAAGCTTTTCTGGCAGGATTCCTCCTTCAGCCATTAATAAAGTTCTCATTTGACCATCTCTGTTTTGTTCTACGATAAATAAAAGATCATGATCTTCAATAAATTCCCATACTTCTAGGTTGAAAGGAAAAGCTCTGAGTCGCATTGCATCTATTTGAAGATTTTGTTCTGCTAGTGAATCAAGGGCTTCTTGCATAGAGCAATCAGTGCTCCCAAAGTAGATTATGCCCATAGTACTTTCATTCTTTTCTTGATTGAAAACTGGAGCAGGAACTAAGGAGGAAGCTGTCTGAAATTTCTTTAGGAGCCTTGAAAGCATTTCTGCATTTTTTACTCCATCTTCAGTATATCCAGCATATTCATCATGTGAAGTTCCCCTGGTAAAGTAAGCTCCTTTTTCAGGGTGAGTACCAGGATAAGTGCGGTATGGAATACCATCACCATCTACATCTAAATAGCGACCAAATTTCTCAATACCATCTAAATCCTCTTTTGATAATACTTTGCCACGATCAAAATCTCTTTCATCATCCCATTCAAATTCTGCCGTAGACCAGTCATTCATTCCCAGATCTAAATCAAGAAGAACTATTACTGGAGTTTGAAGTCTATCGGCAAGATCAAAAGCCTCAACAGCAAAATCGAAACATTCTTTTGGATCTGAAGGGATGAGAAGCACATGTTTAGTATCCCCATGAGAAGCGTACGCGGAGCATAGAATATCTGACTGTTGAGTTCTAGTAGGCATCCCTGTTGAAGGACCGCCTCTTTGAACATTAAACAATACTGAGGGAACTTCAGCAAAGTAGGCCAATCCAATGAATTCACTCATTAAGGAAACACCAGGTCCGCTTGTTGCTGTAAAGGCCCTAGCACCATTCCAGTTTGCACCTATTGTCATACCCATTGCTGCTAATTCATCTTCAGCTTGAATAAAAGCAAATTTGTTTTTATCTGTACCAATCTCAATCCTGAGTTTTTCACAATATTTACTATAGGATTCAGCAAGGGACGTAGATGGAGTGATAGGATACCAAGAGCAAACTGTAGCACCTCCATAGACACACCCGAGCCCCGCAGCATCATTTCCACTAGTTAGTATTAAACCGTCCGTTTTATCTGATTTATTTACTTTTATTTCACAAAAATCCTTAAAGTTCTCTTCGGCGTAGTTGAATCCAATATTTAGAGCTTTTACATTTGGTTCTATAAGTTTTTCTTTTCCCTTGAATTGTTCCTCAATAAGGGAAACATAGACCTCTTTATCCATTTCAAGAATTGAAGCCAGAAGTCCTACATATCCTAAGTTTTTGAATAGTAATCTTTGTTTGGGGTTCGTAAATTCTTGCACACACAACTTTGTTAGAGGTATTTCGAGCACGTTAATATCGTCTCTTCCAAAATCCCTTTTCCATGACGAGTCGTAAATAAGATACCCATCTTTTTTTAGTTCTGCTACGTCTTTAGCATAGGATTGTGGGTTCATTGCGACGAAAATATCAATACCTTCACGCCTTCCTAAGTAACCTTTTTCATTTACTCTTACTTCGAACCACGTAGGCAGTCCTTGAATATTTGATGGAAATATATTCTTTGGGCTTACAGGAATACCGGACCTGAAAACTCCTTTCGCGAACATTTGATTGGCGCTTGCAGATCCTGAGCCATTAACATTTGCGAATTTTATTACAAAATCATTTACAGATTTTATTTTGCTCACGAATACACCTTAGCTTCTTGATAAAGGAAATTTTGCATATCCCATGCTCCAGTTGGACATCTTTCAGCACAAAGTCCACAATGAAGGCAGACATCCTCATCTTTGACCATTACCCTATCTGTTTGTTCTAAGTTTTTCGAAACAAGAATTTGCTGATTTAAATTGACAGCCGGAATCCTAAGCTTGTTTCTCAAATTTTCTTCGGAATCGTTTTGAACAAAGCTAATACAGTCAGTGGGGCATATATCAACACAAGCATCACACTCTATGCACAAATCTTCTGAGAAAACAGTTTGAACATCACAGTTTAAGCATCTTTGAGCCTCTTCTAGAGCAGTTATTTCATCGAATCCTAACTCTACTTCCATTTTTAAATCTTTCAACGCATCTTTCTGATCTGCATGAGGTACCAAATATCTTTTTGCTTGGGATATATCATTGTCATATGACCACTCATGTACTCCCATTTTTTGACTTACAAGAGTGGTTGTTGGTTCAGGCCTCGAAAATAAATCTTTACCATTGCAAAATTTATCGATGGAAATAGCAGCCTGATGCCCATGAGCTGCTGCCCATATTATGTTTTCGGGTCCCCAAGCAGAATCTCCACCAAAGAATATTTTAGGATGAGATGATTGAAAGGTTACTTTATCCACAATTGGCATATCCCATTCTCCAAATTCAATCCCGATATCTCTTTCGATCCATTCGAAGGCATTGTCTTGACCTATGGCAACAAGAACGTCATCACATTCGAAAATGACTGGGTCATCTCCGGTCGGGACAAGGCTTCTTTTTCCTTTGTCATCAAAGACAGCTTCTACCTTTTCAAACTCCATGCCAACAAGTTGCCCATCTTGAACAATGAAGCGTTTAGGAACATGATTATCATGTATGGGAATGCCTTCTCCCATTGCATCCTCAATTTCCCATTCAGATGCTTTCATTTGATCAAATGGACTTCTAACGGTTACTTTTACATCTTCAGCTCCCAGTCTTATGGCAGTTCTACAACAGTCCATGGCGGTGTTTCCACCTCCTAAAACTAATACTTTTTTTCCAATAGACTTAGTATGTTCAAATGCAATGCTTGTTAACCAATCAATACCTATATGAACATTTTTATCAGCGTCTTCTCGTCCTTCGATATTAATGTCCCTACCTTTTGGAGCACCAGTCCCTACAAAAATTGCATCGTAATCTTTTTCGAGCATTTTTTTCATACTCTTAATTTCCGAATTAAATTTAGTTTTGATCCCAAGATCCAGAACTTGGTCAACTTCTTCATTTAAAACTTCCTCTGGAAGTCTAAAAGAAGGGATATTAGTCCTCATTAGACCACCTGCCTGAGGATCTTTTTCATATAAAGTGCATTCGTATCCAGTCAATGCAAGATCTCTGGCAACAGTTAATGATGCAGGCCCACCTCCTATTAGTGCTACTTTTTTTCCATTCTTTTCTTCAGGCTTGGGTAGAAGGGAAGAGATATCATCTTTGTAGTCATATGTTACTCTTTTCAATCTACAGATAGCGACGGCTTTTTCATGAGTTCTTGTTCTTCTACAAGCAGGCTCACAAGGTCTATCGCATGTTCTTCCAAGTATCCCTGGGAACACATTCGACTCCCAATTAAGCATATAAGCATCATTATAATTTCCTTGAGATATCTGGCGTATGTACTCCGGTACAGGAGTATGAGCTGGACAAGCATGCTGGCAGTCAACCACCTTGTGATAATATTGAGGATTCTGTGTGTCTGTAGGTGGAACATAATTGACAACAGTTTCGAGGCTTGAATCTACTGTTTCATTAAAAGTCTCAATTTGTTTTGCCTCATTTATCTTAGATTTCAGCTGCTCTACTACTTGCCATCTAAGTTCTTGAGCTTTTTCTAATTCATGAGTTTTCAATGACCTTCTGAGGTCATATCCAAGCTCATCACGCAAATTTTTAGGTACAGCTACTTTTACCCACCACGTATTGTACCTTTTGAAAAGATACCTAGTGTCCATGCTGCTCATAAGTAATTTTTATCCTTAAATATTATTTTTGTATGGTACATATTATTTTCTATATTACCAATACTTTTAACAAATTTTAGCAAATTTAAAGGGTACAGGGTACATGTACCTAAAAAATGGTGTAATTTTCATAATAATTCTTGACTATATTACTCAGGAATATACAATTCCCGGCGTGAATCTAACCTCAAAAGGAAAATATGCTGTTACAGCGGTCTTAGATCTAGCTGTGCATGAAAAAAACAATTCCACATATTCCAAGATATCAGAAGTTGCTGAGCGGCAATCAATTCCGCCAGCCTACCTTGAGCAAATTTTTAGCTTCTTAAGAAAAGCTGGTATTTTGTCTGCAGTAAGAGGCCCCAAAGGAGGTTTCAAGTTATCTAGGTCTAGTAAAGAGATAATGATAGGTGAAATTATAAATGCTGTTGAAAAAAAAATGGATGCTACACAGTGTTCAGGAGAGGGAACCTGTAATGGTGGATCAAAATGTATAGCACACAATTTTTGGATAGATTTCAATGAGAATGTTAATGATTTTTTGATGGCGAAGTCCTTGGACGATGTTATTTCAGAAAGGAGAGGTATTCATAACTTAAGCTCAAAACAAGATGTTTTAATTGCAACAGGATAATTTATGAAACTACCTATATATTTAGATTACGCATCCACTACACCAGCAGACCCAAGGGTCGTAAAAAAAATGCAAGATTGCTTATCATTAGATGGTAACTTTGGAAATCCTGCTTCACGATCTCATGCTTTTGGTTGGAAAGCAGAAGAAGCAACTGAGGAAGCTAGACAGCATGTAGCTGATCTGGTGAACTGTGATCCACGAGAAATTGTGTGGACTTCAGGTGCAACTGAGTCAGACAACCTTGCAATAAAAGGTGCAGCAAGATTTTATAAATCCAAAGGTAATCATATTATTACTTCAAAGATTGAACATAAAGCTGTCCTTGATAGCTGTCGTCAGCTTGAAAGAGAGGGATTTGAAGTCTCTTATCTTGAACCAAATAACAATGGCATTATTACTCCATCTCAAGTTAGAGCTGCGATTACTAGCAATACTATCCTTGTTTCACTCATGCACATTAATAACGAAATTGGTGTAATCAATGATATTGAGGCTATAGGTAATATCACTAAAGATGCAGGAGTAGTATTTCACGTAGATGCTGCTCAAAGCACCGGTAAACTTCCAATTGATTTATCGGTTATGAATATTGATCTTATGTCTTTTTCAGCACATAAAACCTATGGTCCAAAAGGAATTGGTGCTCTTTATGCAAGGAGGAAACCTAGAGTGAGACTAGAAGCTCAGATTCATGGGGGTGGGCATGAAAGAGGAATGAGGTCAGGTACTCTTGCAACTCATCAAATAGTTGGAATGGGAGAGGCATTTAGAATTGCCAAGTTAGAGATGGAAAATGATAATGCAAGGATTACAGCTCTGAGAGAAAAATTTTGGAATGGCATTAAAGATATGGAAGAAGTATACCTGAACGGAGATGAGTCTTTAAGAGCCGCTGGATTTTTGAATGTAAGTTTCAATTATGTAGAAGGTGAATCTTTAATAATGGCCTTGAAAGACATAGCCGTTTCATCAGGATCTGCTTGCACATCAGCAAGCTTAGAGCCTTCATATGTTCTCCGCGCCTTAGGATTAAAAGACGAGTTAGCTCACAGCTCAATAAGGTTTGCTATTGGCAGATTTACCACCGAAGAAGAAGTAAATTATACAATTGATCTTGTTAAGGATTCTGTTGAAAAACTTAGGACCTTATCGCCTTTATGGGATATGTATAAAGATGGTGTTGATATGGATTCAATTGAATGGGCTGAGGGCTAAAACTAAAAAGGAAAAATTATGGCATACAGTAAAAAAGTTGTAGAAAAATTCGAGAATACATTAAACGAACCAGAAAAAAATAGTGTTGGTAGATGGGATCCGTCAGATTCTGATATTGGAACTGGTATGGTTGGAGCCCCGGCCTGCGGTGACGTAATGAGGCTCCAAATAAAATGCGCACCAAAGAATAACAGTCACGTAATTAGCGACGTTAAATTCAAAACTTATGGTTGTGGTTCAGCAATTGCTTCCTCAAGCGAGCTAGTTGACATGTTGGTGGGTAAAACCTTGGAAGAAGCTAAGGAAATAAAAAATAAGGATATAGCTGAGGCTTTGGACCTCCCTCCAATTAAGATTCATTGTTCAGTTCTTGCAGAAGATAGTATCCAGAAAGCAATCGAGGATTACGAGTCAAAGTTATAACATGTCAGATAACACAGTTACATCCTACACACCTGCTGAATTCAGTTTGACAGAATCAGCTGTAGAACACTTTGCATCAAACTTAGATGGACATCTCTATAAAGGCATAAGGCTTTCAGTTTCTGAATCTACTGGTTGTTCTGGATACACCTACCAAATTGACTATGTTGAGAAAATTAGCAAGGATGACCTTGTTTTCAATTTTGACAAAATCTCAATTTTTATCGATCCAGATTCATTTAAGTTCTTAAAGGGAACAAAAGTTGACTTTCAAGTCGAAGGAGTTAATGAGGGAGTAAAATTTCTTAATCCAAATGTCAAAGCAATTTGCGGTTGCGGCGAAAGCTTTGAAATAAATACTTAACTTCAAATGACAAAAATTCGAGTCTTCCCTCATGAAGAATTATGCCCTGAAGGTAAAGAAATAGACGCTGAGTCAGGAGAGATACTTGCTGAAGTTTTATTGCAAAACCAAATAAAGATCGAACATGCTTGTGAGTTATCTTGCGCCTGCACTACGTGTCATGTGATTGTTAGAAAAGGTTTTGAGAGTCTATGTGAAGCATCAGATGATGAAGAGGATATGTTGGATAAAGCTTGGGGTCTTGAATCTGAGTCAAGGCTTAGTTGTCAGGTGGAGATCACGGATACTGATCTCGATGTCGAGCTTCCTAAGTACACTATTAATATGGTCTCAGAGAATCACTAATGCTCTGGACAGATGTAAATGACATAGCAGTTGAACTTTTTGAAAAGTTTCCGGATCTTGATCCTACATATATCCTTTTTACTGACTTAAGGGAGATGATAATGAATCTTGAAAATTTTGAGGATGATCCTGATAGATCCAATGAAAAAATTCTAGAAGCTATTCAGATGTTATGGCTCGAAGAGAGAGAATAGATATTATTAATTGAAACAGTATAATGCGCCTTTTTTTAACTAGGGGGAAAAGATGGCAATAGAGCAAACACTATCAATAATTAAACCTGATGCAGTAGCAAAAGGGCATGTTGATGAGATCTGTAAAAGGCTTGAAGATGCTGGATTAAATATAATTGACAAGAAAAGTCTTCACTTAGATCAAGAAAAAGCTGAAGGCTTCTATATTGAACACAAGGGGAAGTCTTTTTTCGCTGATCTTATTGCTTTTATGACATCAGGACCTGTTCAAGTACAGATTTTAGAAGGAGAAAACGCAATATCTAACTATAGAGAAGTTATGGGAAACACTAATCCAAAAGAGGCCGATGCTGGTACCTTAAGAGCAGACTTCGCTGAATCAATTGATGCAAATGCTGTTCATGGTTCAGATTCTCCTGAATCAGCTAAACGAGAAATAAGTTACTTTTTTGGCTGAATTAAATGTAACAGTGAAGAATAGTGATGACAATACTGTAGGAAAAATTCTATCCTCCGCTAGGAAGAAAAAAAGACTGAGATATAAGAAATTATCCTCAGAGCTAAAAATTGATGAAGTTTATCTAATTGCTTTAGAAGAAGAGAATTTTTCACTAATACCTGGTGGTGAAGCATACATAAAAGGCTTTTTAAGGGCTTACGCAAGAAAACTGGATCTAAATCCAGACATAATAATAGACAAATATAACGAAAGGTTAGTTCTATTAAGTGAAAATTCTACAAGGGAGTCAGTTAATTCGAACAGAGCTATTTTTAATAAACTAAAGGAGTATCCTGCTTCATTATCTTTGCTAGCTTTTATCTCAACATTACTACTTTTATTTTTTTTAACAGATGTTATTTTCGAGCGAAATTCTCCTATAAAGATTGTTGAGGTTTCTAAACAAAAGTTCCCAGAAGATGGAGAAGCAGAGATTACTATAGAAGAGCAATCGAATAAAAATTTCCAAGAGACAATAGCACCTAAGCAAGAAAACAAAACTTTAAATTCCCCCAAAATAAAAATCAAAGATAATGTACTTTATGAAGAACTTGATATTCAAGTTGGCACTAAATCAAATAACGAAGAGATAATCTCAAAGGATCAATTACAATTAAAAGTGCTTGGCGATTGCTGGTTGGAGGTTTACTCGAAGGAAGAAAGGCTTCTTTATAAATTAGCTAAAGCAGGAGAAAACTACTCTTTTAAAGTTACATCAGTAAAAGTCATTGCAGGAAACTCTAAAAACATAGAACTGTCATATAATGATGAGCTTGTGAGTCTAGAAAGACTGACTAATAGGAATCAAGTGAGTTGTATAGTTTTGCCTGTTGGAGCTTGTAGTGAATTCTGAACACCAGATAATTAGAAGAAAAACACGGAAGATCTTTGTTGGAGATGTCCCAGTAGGTGGTGATTCTCCTATCACTGTTCAAAGCATGACAAATACCTTAACCAATGATGTTGAGTCTACTTCAGATCAAATTAAGCAGTTATCTGATGCTGGGGCAGATATAGTTAGGGTTTCTGTGCCTGATCAAGAGGCTGCAGATGCCTTCAGGAAAATAAAAAAAAGGTCTCCAGTTCCCCTTGTAGCCGACATTCATTTTGATTACACAATGGCTCTAGAAGCAATCAAAGGCAAAGCTGACTGCATAAGAATTAATCCTGGAAACATTGGAAAGGAAGAAAAAATCAGAGAAGTTATAGCAGCAGCAAAAGATACAAATACTCCAATCAGGGTTGGGATAAATGCTGGATCATTGGAGAGAAAACTTCAAGTTAAATATGGAGAGCCAAATTCAGATGCTCTTGTTGAGTCGGCGATGAATCACATAAATATTTTAAAAAAATATAACTTTGAAGACTTTAAGCTAAGCATCAAAGCATCGGATGTACACTTAACAATTGAAAGCTATAAAAAAATATCCAAGTTAATTGATCAACCTCTGCATTTAGGCATAACTGAGGCAGGTGGCTTTAGGTCTGGGACTGTTAAATCAGCAATGGGGCTTGGTTCTTTGTTGATGGAGGGGATTGGAGATACTATCAGGATATCTTTAGCTTCTGATCCTGTAGATGAAGTAAAAGTTGGATGGGATATTCTCAGGAGTTTAAAATTAAGATCAAGGGGCATAAATTTTATAGCTTGTCCAAGTTGTTCGAGAATGAATTTTGATGTTATCGGAACAATGAATAAATTAGAGTCACGACTAGAAGATATTAAAGAGGACTTAGACGTCGCAGTGATTGGTTGCTATGTAAACGGCCCAGGTGAATCTAAGCATACAGATATTGGAGTTACTGGTGGATCGCCCAAGAATCTGATCTATATCAATGGAAAGCCGGACCATAAAGTTGATAGCGATAATCTAGCTGAACATCTTGAAGCTCTAATTAGGGCTAAGGTAAAGGAGAAAAGTGAGGCTAAAAAAAATCTCATAATAAAAAATTGATGGCAAAAATACAGACTATAAGAGGAATGAACGATCTTAGTCCGTTAGAGGTGAGGAGTTGGTCGCATTTAGAAAAAGTTTTAAAGTCAATTGTAAGTTCTTATGGTTATCAGGAAATTCGTTTTCCAATAGTTGAGAAAAGTGAATTATTCACAAGATCGAATGAGGCAGCGGACATCGTCACAAAAGAGATGTATGTTTTTCAAGACAAAGGCGGAGAAAGCGTTGCCTTGAGACCTGAGGGTACTGCAGGTTGTGTCAGAGCAGCAATTGATAATGATCTCATCAGAACTGATAAGGCGAGACTTTGGTATTCGGGACCGATGTTCAGATATGAGAGACCTCAGAAAGGCCGCTCAAGACAATTTCATCAATTTAGTGCTGAAGTATTTGGCTTAAACTCTCCCGAAGTCGATGCTGAACTAATATTCATGACTGCAAGGTTTTGGAAAGAACTCGGTATCGAAAATGAAGTAAGACTCGAGATAAATAACTTAGGTGATGAAAAAACGAGAAAATATTTTTCTGAGTCTTTAGTAGATTTTTTAAGTTCCAAAAAAAATGATTTAGATGAAGATTCAAAAAGGAAACTGTTGGACAACCCGCTGAGAATTTTAGATTCAAAGTCAATAGAGATTCAAGATATTCTTAAAGATGCTCCAAGCATAGAAGATTTTTTAGATGAATCTTCCAGAAGTCACCTTGATAAACTGTTAAATATTTTAGATCAAGCAAAAATCGATTATTCTTTGAATCCAAGACTGGTTAGGGGATTGGATTACTATAATCATACCGTATTCGAATGGAAAACAGATTTATTAGGCTCCCAAGATACAATTCTTGGAGGAGGTCGTTACGATCATCTTGTGGAGGAGCTCGGTGGCAAGCCTTGTCCGGCAGTTGGCTTCTCTCTAGGATTGGAAAGATTAGTATTGTTACTTACCGAGACAAACAAATTACATATTAGAGAAGATTTAGATATTTACTTTGTATGTTTATCTGAAGAGGCAGCGAAGAGAGCTATAATAATTGCAGAGGAATTAAGAGACTCCAATCCATCATTGACGATAAAGAGCAATTTAGGATTAGAAAGTCCTTCATCTCAATTTAAGAAAGCAGATAAATCTGGTGCTAAAATAGCATTGATAATTGGGGAAGAGGAATTATTAAATGACGAAATTTCATTTAAAGATTTAAGAATTAAATCAGAACAAAAAAAACTTTCTCTTGAAGAAGTAAAATCAGAAATCAGTAACTCTATAACAAATAATCATGTCTAATTTTTTTTCCGCCTCTCAAGAAGAACAACAAGAGATCCTTTTAGGTCTATGGGATAGATATAAGTATTTAATCGTCCTAGTGCTTGTCGCACCAATTTTCTTTATTGTGAGTAGAGATTATTTATTATCTTCTTCGGAAGAGAGTGATTTTATCTCAGCTACTTTGTATCAAAGTTACTTGGAAACAGAAGATAAAAAGTTCGGAGACAAAATCCTGCAAGATTTTTCAAATACCGTCTATGCTGACTTTGTAAGATTAAACGAGGCAAAGAAATCTTTTAAATCAGATGAGTTTGAAGAGGCCATTCAATACTTAAATTTGGTAATTAATAACAATCCCATTTCAGGTGAAGAATTTAATCCCTTAAGGGTTGCAGCTCAAATAAGACTTTCTAAAATTTACATGGAACAAAGTAAATATAAAGAGGTTATTCAATTATTCGAGAATTCTGAACTATTAACCTCATCAATGCTTGAGATAAAAGGAGATGCCCAAAATAAATTAGGTGATTATTCTGCTGCACGAGTTAGCTATCTGCTTGCCCTGCAGAATAGTACTAACCAAGCTTCTCAAGCTATGATAAATATGAAAATTTCAGATTTGGATGGTGGAGACATTGAGTAAATTTCGCTTTCCA
>CEQL01149255.1_pt1 | contig 21766 bp, 18 predicted proteins | sample 356281 | NCBI WGS metagenome assembly CEQL01 (sample SAMEA2621203, study PRJEB7988) | marine metagenome | biome: marine biome (ENVO:00000447); feature: surface water layer (ENVO:00002042); material: "saline water (ENVO:00002010), including plankton (ENVO:xxxxxxxx)" | depth 5 m
AAGTACTCGTGAGGGTTTTGGGCCATCTTTCTACGCTCATCGGTATCAAGGAAGATGTAATCAACGTAAAGAGAAGCGGCAACAAGAGATTGTTGGTAAGCTTGTTGGACAGAGACAGATCCAGAAGAAGCAGTAAGGGAGTTAACAGCCCACAAACACTCACCAATAGGTCTAAGGTCAAGGTTGATCTTGACCTCGTGGTATTGAAGAGCAATAAGAGGAAGGGCAAGTCCAGGGTTTCTGCAGTACCAGAACATAAGAGGAACATAAAGGGTGGTCTCAGGAAGAGCCTTGCGAGGAGCACAGACTTGGGCTGGTCCAGCAGAAGCAGCACAAGGTCCGTTAACATCAGCGAAGGCAGGATCAGTGATGTATGTAAGTTGAGTGGTGTTACCGATCATCTTGTAGTAACCCTTTTGTTGTTCAGATGTAAGGGTAAGCTCGTTCCAGATGTGCATCCAGTCACCGTATTGACGGTCAATTCTTTGACCACCAATTTCAAGTTCAACTTGGGCAACCAATTGCTCACCGACAAAGTCCATCCAACGAGCATACACGGCGGAAGTGCTCATTGATTGGTCAATTTGTGGAAGAGTAAGTTGGAGATAAGTTCTGTAGGCAAGGTCACCATTTCTGCTGATGGTACATGTTACACGTTTACCGAAATCAGCTTGACCGTTGAATGTTTGTTCGATAGATTCCATAGCGAAGTTTGTGTGGCGTCTGTAAGAGACTTTCCAGAAAGTAATTTCTGGAGTACCAGTAAGAAAAACGTCTTGTGCGCCATAGGCGACTAATTGCATCAATGCACCTCCCATTGAGTATAGTATTACTAAAGAAAAAAATTTCAAGAAATTTAATTTATTAATTTTTTTTTATATTTTTTGTAATAAATTCTTCTAAATATTCTTCTTTGAATACCTCGCATTTGCCTTTGTGTTTCATCGTAAAAATATATGTATTTTCTTTTTTTTTAACACTCCAACCTTCATTTAATGCATTTTGTATAAACATCATTTTACAATATGTTTTTTGGTTTAGTTCTATTTTATTATTTTCCATATAAAATAATAATTAATTTATTTTATTATTTTTTACTTATTACTTCTTTATAAAAATGGATTAAATTAATATAAAATCGTTATTTATATTATTATATATTTACAATAATGAAAAAAAATAAAAATATTATTCACAATATTGATAAAACTCATAGTGAATATATAAATGAATTTGAAACAAATGAAAATGAAATTATTCCATCATTAATTAAAAAAAGAGATCTTCTTAAAAGTAATATTAAAAAATTAAAAAATTCACAAATCGATGAAGTTATGAATTTAAAAGATGAAATAAGTGAAATTAATCAAGAAATAAAAACTTTAAAATCAAAAAAGAAAAAATATTTTCTTGATAACTCTAAACACCTTTTTAATTATTTTGAGGGTAAAAAAAATATATCTACTGGTGAAGTTCAAAATGTTAATGTTCTTAATTCCTTTTTCAAAATTAAAAATGAAGAAGAATTTGTCGAAAAACAAGATATTTCTAAAATTTCTATTATTAATTATTGGAAAAATGTTAATAATGATATTACCAATATTTCTGATTTCATTACTACATCTGATCAATGTATGTTTTGTTTTGAAGGTGAAATGATTCCACAAGACGATGATGGTATTATTATTTGTAATAATCCTAGTTGCGGTAAATTTATTACTTATATTGTTGATAATTCTAAACCCCTTAATAAAGAACCTCCTCATGAGGTCTCTTACACATCTTATATTCGTTTAAATCATTTCAAAGAAATTTTATCTCAATTTCAAGCAAAAGAAACTACTCAAATACCAGATCAAGTAATTGAAGATATTCGCAATCGTATTAAAAAAGAAAGAATTCAAAATATTTCAAAAGAACTTACATATGATAAAATGAGAGAAATACTAAGGAAATTAGGTTATAATAAATATTTTGAGCATATTCAATATATTAATTCTATCTTCGGTATTCGACCTCCTATTATGAGCGAAGAACTTCATGAAACATTATGTGTTTTATTTATTGAAATACAAAAACCTTGGGCTATCCATTGTCCTGCTAGTCGAACTAATTTTTTCAATTACACTTATACTCTATATCAGCTATGTGTTTTATTAGATCAAACTCAATATTTGCCTTATATTCCTCTTATGAAAGATAGAGAAAAACAACTTGAACAAGATCAAATCTGGAAAAAAGTTTGTGAAGAACTCGATTGGCAATATTATCCTACAGTTTAATTTTCTATTATATTTATATATAAATGGATAAATTTTTTATATTTACTATGGGACCTACGGGTTCTGGTAAAAATTCTTTACATAAAAAAGTTATTGAATATTTAGGTAAAGAATATAATAAACATATCGAAGAAAAATCATTTGTTAATTTATCTCTTGATGACTTAATTGTAAAGAATCCTTATTACAAAGCTGGTGTTGATGAGTTTTTACAATTAAATAATTATAATCCTAAGTCCAAATCCCAATCTAGATCTAATTCTAGATCCAATTCAAGATCAAAATCCAGATCCAATTCAAGATCAAAATCCAGATCCAATTCTAAATCTAAAGAATGTATTAATTTGTTTTCTGAATCATCTCAAGAAACTATTGATTATTTTAACAAATTGTATTTTGAAACTAGAGAAAATGTAGATTGTATATCTGGTGAAATATGTGAAAAAAAAAATTGTACATCTAACAGTGATATTAAAAAAAAATATCAAATTTGTAAATCACTAATACTTGATCTTATGGTAGATGCTATACATCAAGATCAAAATATTGTTTATGAATCTACTGCAAATAAAATATCAAAATGGTTTTTTAATTATATATTAAAAGAACTTATTGAATATAATTATAATATTATTTTTTGTTATTCTATTGTAGAATTTTGCGAATTAATTCAAAGAAATAAAAATAGAGCTATTTCTCATTTAGAAAAATATTTAAATACAAATGAATCCGCACCAAGATTACCTAATATTCAAGAAACTGAATTTAAAAAAGAAATTAAATCTATTATAAACACTTTCAAAAGTAAAATTCTTAAATTAAAAAAAAAACAAAATGTACATATAATCATTTTTGACAATAATACTAGAGATAATGTTGTTTTATTTGATAGTTTAATTGATTCTAATGATACAGCTATAAAATCTATAGATGGGTTTAATATTGAAAATGATTGCTCAGATGAAAATGTAAGTAAATCTAAAACTTATAAAAATAGAAATTCAGCAGGTAAAAATATAACGATTAAAAATACTTAAAAGAAAAATTATATTAAATATATCATATGTTAAAATATTTTCTTTGGCCAACCATTGGTGCTTTATCTGGTAGCCATTTGTACTTAATAGCCAAAGGTTTATATAATAAAAATAAATATCATTACATGTACAGTAATGACGAATTTATTTTAAACGGAGGTTTTTTATTTGGGGCATTGTTAGGATGTTCATATGTTTATTTGGATGAACCTATTTTAAGTTATTTTTTAAGAAAATACATAAACAATTAATTCAATTTTTAATATAAATTTTTTGCCTCAATAGCTCAGCGGTAGAGCGTTTGCCTTGTAAGCAAAAGGTCTCGTGTTCGATCCACGATTGAGGCTAAATATCATTTTAATAATATATAAAAATAATTATATATTATTCATTATAATGGCTATAATATGGGTTTGTGTAGGTGTTTTTACATTTTTGATTACTGCTGTTATAAAAAATCATTATTATCCACCAATAAATAATATTTCTGAAACTGATAGTATTTCTACACAAGATATGAGTGATACCGATTCAATTCAAGACACAGAAGAAGTTGTATAAATGATTGAAATAAACTAACATAAAAAAATTTTTATATTACTTTATAATTATGTACGAATTATTATGGTTATATGGTCCATTTATGTATGAAAACTTTTGGTTAATGCTTATTGTCAATATACATAGACTTCCTAATGATGTGTTGAACGATTATTTGAGAAATTTTTATAATATATTTATAAGACATTTTCCTGAATATGCTTAATCACTACAGAATAATCTATTCATATTTATTGCTTCTATATTTATATCTATTGGTTCAAACAATTTTTTAATTATACTATTATCTCTGAATCTAATTGTATAATCTTGCTGAATTTTATTTCTTCCTATTCTTCCCATTGCTTGCATTATTTTTTGCTGAGTCATATTTGTTAAATCCTTTCCAATATATCCATGACAAAATGAATAATTTGTTCCATAAATATAATCTGTCGATGCTATTATTAGATATAAATTCTGATTATATGCTAATTCTTTCATTATTTCCAAGTATTTACTGTTATTTTCATTATCGAAACTTCCAATTCCTAATAATAATAATATTTTTAATGTATTTGAAACCTCTAATTCCATTATCCTTTTTACCATTGTTTCATTTATCTTGGGTTTAAATGCATTCTCTTTATAATTACCCGTCCACATTTTTTGATGTTCTTCTTCATTTGGTACGTAAATAGGATTGAGATCTATCATTCTAATTTGAGATCTCAAATTATCTATTTCATTTGTTAATTTTTTTATTTCTGGAGAATTCTCTTCACGTCTTTGCTCCTTTTTATTTTGTTCTGTTTCTTCATTTGTATCTAATTTATCTTCCCTTTTTTGTTCTAATTTTGTAATTTTTTCTTGTAAAACATTATTTTCACTTATTCTTACCATTATACTATTAAAAACATGATCTGATATGTTTGATACTTTCAAATAAAATGATGCTATCTTATTTACATCATTTACCATATATATTGTAGGTCCATCTGTCAATGTATGTGCATCTCTAGTTGTTATAAATAATCCCGGATTATCATTGTTTTTCCCTATGTTATCTACACTTTGAGTCTTAAATATTGTATTATTTTTAGGATAAGAAACACTACTTATCCTTTTTAATTGATTGTTATTTTCGAATTTATTTTTTCTATTTTCTATAAAATGTTTATAAATTTTTGACCAATCTGATCTTTCTATTTCTTTCAAACATTTCAAATAATATGTTTTTAATGAATCCATTGTTATTTCTTCTATATTTGAAAAATACTCATCTAGTAATTTATCTGGCCTTATTAATTTAAAATCATTCAAATATTTTATTAAAATTATTACTTCATCCAAATCTAAATATCTTAACAATGTTTTATTCCTTTCACAATATCTTACACTTGTTATTAGCTCATCATAATCTTCATATAAATTGTGTAACAATACTGAATTACAATTTGTATCTAATACCGATATTGACTTTTTAAAATCGTAACTTTCTATTGATATTAATTCTGCATTATCAAACTTATTATTATAATCTCCTATTACATCAGTTAATTCTTCTTCTTTTGGTAATGTTGCACAAGATAATATTGTCTTTGATATTAAATTTTCTTTCCATATTCTATTTATATCTTTATGTAATACGTGATCCTCATAATCTAATGTTATTGTCGGCTCATCCCAATATAATATTAAATCTTCTTCATCATTAAATGATAACATATAATGCATTGCTGTTATATATGATTTTAAATCACATATCATTATCTCTACTTTGTCACCAATACTATTGTCTACTTTTCCTATTCCACCTGATCTTTTGTTTACTATATATGTTGATGCTGCAAAATAATGTAATCTTATATCTGATGCAGTTTCACAGCCAAACGCAAATGCTATTTTTTTTTCCATTGATATTGCAGATTTTGCCAAAGCTAAACCTACGTGTCTCGATACACAAATAAATATTACCTTGTACTGCTTTGTTAATGCTATTGGTGATAATGTTTTTCCAGTTCCGGTAGGTGCTATATATAATACTAGTTTTGGTCCATTATCCTTCATTACTGTAAATAATTTTTTTTGATGTTCAAATAATGTTATATCTTCATATTTCAATAAATATTTATTTTTCTCTATAAAATCATATGCTGAATATATAATGTCTTTTATTTTTATTTTTTTTCTTATCTCTTCTTCAAGTTTATTTGTAAATTCTATTACAAATTTATTTAAATTGTTTATTTTTGACTTTTTTATATTAATTAATGTATAAAAATAAAATCCACAATTATCTACATTTTTTAATATATTTTTACATATATTTATTAATTCATATTCAAATATACTTGCTTTTTTAGAACTTATTATATTATCCATATTTTCAATTCTAAGTATATCCTTCTTTTTTATGTTTTTGTTATTTTTTAACTTTGTTTCAAAATCCTTTATTATTGATTTTCCATATTTTGATACTATATCTTTTATATCTTTTTCAAAATATTTCTTGTACAAATATACTTCATTTTCATCATTTACTTCTATTTTTATCATTTCAAACATTGATTTATTCATATTATCTCTGATGTTTACATTATCATATCCTTTCATCAATACATTCAATATAAATTTTTCACCTTCTGTTATAGGTACTTCTGTATTGTTCCATTCGTTTTTTGATAGTTTTGTTTGACTTAAATCCATTTTAATTAAATCTTTGTTATATTATATTATTTCTTATTGTGTTTATTTTTTATTCAATTTTTATTTAAAAACATTATTATATAATTTTCTAATATATGTTCTATTTTTTAAATAATTATAGTAATAATTCTAATGATAGAAATAAAATTGGATTTGAAGATGTCAAAATTGCTATATCTAATCAATCCAAATATGTTATTATAAATACTCTTTCTTCTGATCTACAAAATATTCTAATTAAAAATACTACTCCTTATAATGAAGAAGAAACCATTATTAATAAAATTTTTTCTGATTATACTATGCCAGATCTTCCTATCATTATTTATGGTACAAATTATTGTGATAAAACTATTGAAAAAAAATATGATCAAATTATTAAATTCGGCCATTCTAATGTATTTATTTATTATGGTGGTCTTTTTGAGTGGTTATTATTAAATGAACTCTATGGTAATGAAGAATTTCCTTTGAATAAAGATCACAATTCAATTGATATTCTTTTATATCGACCCTCTTCTACTTTTACTAATTTGATAAATTAAAATATTTATAAATTTCATCTTTATATTTATCAAAATCTGATTCTATTTCTAATACTGGTATTTCTGTGCTTAACATCCACTCTTTATGTTTAATATCACATTTTTGTAAATATTCTTTTGTTATTTTACTCTCTCCTTCTCTATTTCTTTTATTTATTCTTTCAAAACATATATCGGATTTAGTGTTTATGTATATTATTCCCGATAGTTTATATTCTGCTTTTATTGAATTTTGAAAGTATTCCATATAAATTTTATATGTTACTTCATCTAGAACTCCATCTTCATATAATAATTTTGCAAATATATTATTATCTGCTTCTAATGATCTTTCACATAATATTACTTCTGCTTGTGGATTGTTTCTTATTGTTTCACTTAATAATGATAATCTTGTTGTAAAAGCCATTATTTGAAATGAAAATGCATATTTATTTGGGTCTTTATAAAATTTTGACAATATTGTTTCTCCTTCTTTGTCTTTTATCTTTTCCCATAAATCTACAGGTTCTCTCATATAAACTATTTTTTTTTCATTATCATTATTTGTTAATTCATTCAATATTGTTGTCTTTCCTGCTCCAATATTTCCTTCTAATGAAATTATTCTTACCATCTTTATATTATGATTAATATAAAGATTCAATTATTCGTTTCAATTTTTTTTATTCTTTACTTTTCTCGAATTATTATTATTGTTTATTTTCTTTTTTGATTGTTTTCTGTTATTTTTTATTGTTTTTCTCTTTACCTTATTTTTCTTTTTACCTCCTTTAAATAAACCTTTTTTTTTTTGAAATTCTTTTTGTAAATTAAAAATCATTTTAACTCCTTCTTTTTTTTCTGACTGATCTGTTTTTTTACTATTTATTACTATTTCTTTTACTAGTTCTAAGTTTACTCCTTTAAAAGTTCTTCTTAATAACAATATATTTGAACTCGCATCTGTATTTATTGGTTTGAAGTTTACTTCCAACTCTTTATTTTCTGCAGTTATTTTTACATCAATTTGCATTTCTTCCTTTTTAATTTTAAAATTATCATCGCTATCATAAATATCATAAAATGCTAATTCAAATATCTGTGGTATATCAATAAAAAATTCTGGTGGTAACACACAATTATCTTTGCAAAATCTATTATAATCTCTAATAGTTTGACTATCTTTGTCATATAAAAATAATTTATAAAAGCTATTTTCCATAAAATTTAGTGAATCATTATTTTCTATTTTGCTATTTTTATTCAAATTTTCTGAATTTTTATCAGTGTTATTATTTAAATTGGTTGAACATTTTTTAAAATTTGCAAAATTATCTTTTTCTTTTTCAAAATAATCATTATTAGATTGATTATCACCTTCATCAACAGATTCATTATCATTATCATTATCATTATAACGTTGATTCTTTTGATATAAATACAGATTATTTGGATTATTATAAGGATCTTCTTTTAATATTTTTCCAAGATCTTCTCCACAACTATTAATTCTAGCATCAATAGCACTTTTCATTTCATCTTGTAGTTGTTTTTCTATAGTGTAAACCAAATCATCATTTTCTTTTGGTTCTTTACTATACATTTTTTGGTAATTATATTTTTCATATTCTGACAACAATAGAGGTGTATAATAATTATTATTTGGGTGTTTGTATGATTCTCTGTTTTGAAAGTAATCAACTATAGAATTTTTTAATTTATCTGCAATTTTTATCTTGCTAAAATCAATAGGAGTTACAGTTTTTTGTTTGAATTTAATACATCTTAAATAATTAATCCATAAATATAAATAGTAAAAGTTTATAAAATAATTATTAAATTCATTTAAGTTAAAGGTACTCTCACTCTCCATCATTTGATCATACTTATTAAAATAATCATCTAATTTACTTTTAAATTTATTAAGATAAAAAGGTCCAAAAGTATTTTTCATAGTATCAGTATTGTTTAAAAAACTTTTAATTGCTACTATAATTTCCCTTTTTTTTACATATTCTTTTTGTCTATATCCTGTTCTTTCTTTATCTGTGTAAAAATATTCTGTAACTTTTAATGAAATCTCATTTCCAAGTGAAAATAGCATATTATTAAAAATTCTAGGAGCTAAAATAACATTTTTTCTCAAAAATGATTTGTTATAATAAATTAAGTTATCGTTCATTGGTTTATTATTATAAATATCAATAGTATTAGGATAATAAATTTCTTCTTGTTCATTATTATTATTATCTAATAAAACTCTATCTCCTTCTAATTCTCTATAAAAAGAATAAAACACATCTTCTTTTACAAAATGGTCTAAATATAAATCTTCAAATATACTAATTGTCCAAACTTTCATTTCATACAAATGTATTGATCGATCGTTTATAAAGTTTTTAATATTTTCTATTGTATAAGTTTTTTTTTGAACACCACCTTTTTTTGGATCAAACTTGTACCATTTATTTTTTTCTTTTTCTTTTTTAACATAACTTGTATAGTTACAAATATATTTTTTAACTTTTATGTTCTCTGTTATTTTTCTTTTACCCTTTTTTATAACGTCTTTTTTATTTTCTTCAATTTCTTCTATTTCGCCAATTATTATTGATATCATTTTATATGAATTTTTATCTGAAAGAAATTCTTCAACTTGGCCTTCAGAATCGATGCTATTCTGTTCTACTTTTATAGGCAAATTAATTCCTTGATTAATATTCAATTGATTATATTTATTATGTAGATTTAATAAAGATTTAGGTAATGATGTAAACATTGATTGAAGATTATATATCATATAATCTGCATATGATTTGTGATTTTCTTTCAAATCTAAAATATCCCTATAAGTTTTCATAAAACCTGTTAAAAAAAGTCTTTTCAAACTATTATTATCATCTTCTGTATTACCCGCATCAGCATCAGCATCTAGTTCAGTTGATAAATATAGAAGCGTTTTAATATAATCATTGTAGTTTTCTTTTGGAACATTACAAGAATATTTTTTTGGATTCAATGGATTGAAATTCATTCTTTCAGGATCTAAGTTATTCATATTTGTTTGTTCAAAAAAAGTATTATTTTTTTGATATTCTTCAACTTTTTTGATTATTTTATCTACCAGATGTTCCTCATATTCAACTTCTTCTTCTCCTTCTTCTTCTCCTTCTTCTTCTTCTTCTTCTTCTTCTGGATTTTTCTTATTTAATTTCTCGCGTAATATAAAATATTCTCTATCAAATGCATTATAATCTTTAAATATATCACTATCAATTTCAATAAGATTTTTCAATTCACTAGATATTTCTCCATTATTATCTAATGTTTCAAGGTCATACATATTTGCTAAGAAAAATGCATAAATATAAATTTGTTTATCAAAAATTACTTTTTTATTATCATCTACAGTAGAAACTGAAGCAATATCATAATTACGAATATGTAACAATTCATTATAAAATTTAAATAATTTTTTATTTTGATCATATCTATTTAATGATTCTTTGTATATTTGAAAAAGTACAGTATGAGAAATAAATGCATACAAAACTGCGCTTATCCAAGACATATTATCATCCTTTACTAAAGTATTTGAGTTTGTTGAAATTCTTTTTAATCCTAATATTTCATAATTTTCATCGTCTTTATCTTTAGTTGTAATATCTTCTTTTTCATTACCATTAGTTTTTTGTTTAGCATAGTATTTACTTCCATAATTTATTTCTTTATAATTTGAATAATATTCTGGTTTTATTTGCAATTTTATCTCTATTGTATTTGGCTTTTTTAAATAATTTGGTAGTATAGATTTGGGTACAGTAGATTTATTATTATCATTATCAATTAATAATTTTGGTGTATCAACATAAGATGGTTCTCCATAATTATTCATATTTACAATAAGTTTTGATAGGCTTCTAGTGAATTCATTATATTGATATAATTCAAAAAAATATCTATATTTTAAAATAAGATCAAGTTTAATATAAATATTTTTTGAAATTTTATAAAGTGAGAAATCCGTTGGATCTTTATTATTTTCTTTTTCAACTAATCCTGCATATATGTAATATAATTCTTTAAAAAGAAAATGTATATTACCTAATTTCTCTTTTTCACTATCGTCAGTAATATTTTCTTCAAAACGTTTTAAAAAAGATTCATCAACTTCTTCTGGAATTGGTAATCTTGTTTTTTTATCTAATTCGCAGAAAAAGAAATAAATCAATATATTATTATAACTTGCTTCACTTTTTATAAAATAATATTGAAATTTGTCAATTGGGCAAATAGGATATAAATCTCTATTTTCATTATTTTCAGTAAGATTTTCATAATCATCGTTACCTGAAAGACTTGGTGATGTTCCAATAAGTCTATCTGTAGCAGCGATTGTGTTTGGAATTTCATTATTTGCAACAGGAGCACTTAAAAGTTCAACTCCTTTATCAACTCGTTCATTATCCTCTCCATAAACACTTCTATTCACAAATGATCCTAAGCTTTGTGATCTGGGTGGCGTTGCTGATGGTGCTGGTGCTGATGCTGATGCTGATGCTGATGCTGGTGCTGATGATGATGCTGACGCTGATGTTGATACTGACGATCCTGATGATGGAATTAGAGATCGTATGTTATTAAACCAATTACTTACTGATTCTAATGAACGCTCTGATTCTGCTTGTTCTGCTTGTTCTTTTTGTTCTACATCTAATATGTCATGACTCATAATACTAATATTGTCTGGTTCTTCTTCTTGTGCTGCATTAAAAGCTGCTGCAGCTTCTTCTTCTTCTATTTTTTTCATTTCTTCTTCTTCTTTCATTCTCTTTTTTTGAATGGCTTCATAGTAATACATTTGAATCGTTACATTTAATAAACAAATATATAACCAAGCTTTAAATAATGGACTATTATCTTTAGATTTATCTGTAATATATTTTTGAAGTCCTTCACCTTCACCAGGATCAATCATTTTTTTTATTTCTTCATATACATCAATAAATTTTTCATAATCTATTATTTTTTCTCTGTCAGTTTTACCATTATACTTATTTGCTATTTTATCACTTATTTCAGAAATTTTAGAATGATCATAAAAAGCACCTTCATCAGTAAAAGATTCTTTAAGATTACTTATATTAGCACGTAAATTATTATCTTCATTAAAGATATATTTATACAAATCATTAGCTTGTGTTTCAACATCATTTTGATCCATAATAGTAATATATATTTTGAATATATTATTATTTTTAAATAAAAACAGGTTTAAACAATAACTAAATAAAAATTGAATTAAGAATAATATTTAATATATAAATAAATAATCTCATATGTCTAATAATTTAATTTTGGTATTCGATACAGAGACAAGTGGATTGTGGCCAAAGAACAATGAAAGTAAAAATCCAGAAGATTATCCTAGTATAGTACAACTAAGTTTTATTATCTATGATGTAGTAAATAGAGGAATAGTAAAAGAATATAACACTTACGTAAAACAACATTCATCAATAAATTTTGATAGTGAAGCTTTTAAAATAAATAAAATAACAAAAGAAATGTGTGATAAAGGAAAAAATATAGTAGATGTATTAAAAGAATTTCATATTGCATATATGAATGTAGGAGTAGTAATAGCACATAATTTATGGTTTGATAAAAGAATGATAGAAATAGAAATATTAAGAAATTATGAAAAATTACCAAAAAAAACTATATCAGATCCTTGGGTGTTATTTAATGACACATTTAATGAATTATGGGGATTAAAAACATATTGCACAATGAATAATGGAAAAGATAAATGCAATGTAATAATGAAAGATAAGAGAACAGGTAATACTTGGAAGAAATCACCTAAATTGTCTGAATTATATGAAAAATTATTTAATGAAAAATCACCCGAAGGACTACATAATTCGCAAATAGATACAATGTTATGTTTACAATGTTATCTAAAGATGGTACATAACTATGAAAGGAGTTAGATATTATGAATAGATTTGTCTTCTCTAATAAAAATGAAATCCAACATATAAAGAATGAGAAACTTTTCATTTTTGAATTTAGATTTAACTTTATGAAAGCATAACATAAAATTTGATTTATCAGATTTATTATAAGAATCCAAAGACTGAATATAATCCATTAAATCCAAACAAGAATAGCCTTCTTCATAAATGTTCGAACTAATATAAATCAACTCTTTATGAGAGTATTTACAAATAGGCAAATTTTGAATAAACCATTTTTTCTTTTCATTTTGTTGTTTAGATATATCAATAACACTATCCAAATGAATTTTATGTAAATTTACAATTTTTTTATTGACAATGTATTCAGGAATATGAATATCACAAAACCTAGATAAAATAGGTTTTAATAACCTATCTTTATTTTCAACAACAATAAAAAATCTAGTATTATAACTAAAAAGTTCAATACACCTTCTTAATGCAGATTGAGCATCATTAGTTAAACTATCAGCATTAAGTAAAATAATAGTTTTAAATTTTATATTAGCATTATGTTGTAAATTAGTTTTTGCAAAAAATTTGACTTCATCGCGTATAAATTTAATACCTTTGCCGTGAGCACAGTTAACAATCATAACATTAGTTTTTAGTTTACTTTTATCATTATGATAAATTTTATTTAAAAAATTATATAGAATAGTTTTTTTACCAGATCCTGAAGCACCGTGAAAAATAATATTTGGAATATTATTATTGTTATAAAATGTATCAAGTTTGTCATAAACATTTGAATGAATATTTAGAGTTTCCATTTATATAGATATAAAAAAAGTTTATATATCATTTTTAACGATATTCAATTGTTTTGTAAATTTGAATCTTTCATGATACATAGTTTTCCTTTTAAGATTGCAATCAAGACATGCAATAGTAACATTATCTTTATTATGACCGAATTCATTATTAATGCGTTCAATACTCCATTGTGAAGACTCTCTAACTAACTTATATAAAACTTTTACATTATTTTTACAATAATAACATTTGAATTCGTTTTCTTTAAGCAAATTTAAAATAAAATCAATATCAACAAATTTATCGGGAGAAAATATCTTTTTTTTTTTATCTTGATTTTTATAACCATTAATTTTGCTTTGAATTTGTTTTAAAATTTTTTTATAAACATCATTATTATTATCACCATCAATTATGATTTGAGATTGAGTAATTGAGTCATAATATGAATCATCAATATTCAAATTTTCAATAATAGAGCGATTTTCAGAGTTATTATTTAATTTAATAATTTTATTATCCATAAAATATTATATATTAATAAAAGAAAATAGAACTTAATCATTATTACATTATATATGTATTTTAATAATATTTATGATAATAAAGAAGATAATGAGAAACAAGAAAACATAAATATTGATGAAATGTTAGAAATGGAAAAACAAAATAATAAAGGAGAATCTTGGAATAAATTAGATAAAACTATGAAGATACAGAAATTACATAGTTATGCAGAAAAATATGGAAAAGAAAATAGTTTATCACAGCCAAAAATAAGAGATTTAAAAAAATTTTTTGCTGATTGTTTAGAAAGAAATAAATTATCAAAAACAAAGGAAGTAATATATGATAAGGAAAAATTAGAGATTCAATCAATACCCCAATTACATTTAAATAAAGAAACAAGAAATTTTACATTAAAACAATTAGAAAAAAGAGTATCTACTATAAAGTCATTAACTCCCAAAAAAACAATAAAAAATAAAGATGAAGAAAAAAATTGAAAAATTAAATACGTTAATTAAATAATTAAAATAACTACATATAAAAAAATGAAATTTTTAGAAATATTGAATGAAGATGATATAATAGAATTACAAAGTAGTATTAATGAATCTATTTATAGTGAATTAGAAACAAATGCTTTACAGTATTCAGATAAGGATTTTTATGAAATTCTGACAAAGTATATATTAGATTTATTTTATACTGAATGGGAAGAGGCAGAATTATGTAATAAAGATGATTATTATGAGTTGGGTGAGTTTGTATATGATTTTATAATAGATTTCTTTGATACATATAAAGAATTTCCACATAGACATTACAGTGAATATAAGGATGAAGATGTATGTAAAGAATCACTAATTGAAAAAATCAAATATTTGAAAGATTTACCACAACCAAAACAAAAATCAATTGAATGGTATGAATATAGATATAATTTGTTAACTGCTAGTAGTATATGGAAAGTATTTGGAAGTGAATCTATGATAAATAGTATAATATATGAAAAGTGTAAACCATTAGATCCTAATATTTCAAAAAAATATATGGGTTCTAGTGTTCAGTGGGGAAACGTATTTGAACCTGTATCTATTATGATATATGAAAAGAAATACAAAACAAAGGTAGAAGATTTTGGATGTATTCAACATCCAGAAATAAAGTGTATAGGAGCTTCACCTGATGGAATAAACGTAGATGAAAATTCAGAAAAATTTGGAAGAATGTTAGAAGTGAAAAATATATATAATAGAGATATTGATGGTAACCCTAAGGAGGAATACTGGATACAAATGCAAATCCAATTAGAAACTTGTGATTTAGAAATTTGTGATTTTTTGGAAACAAGATTCAAAGAATATGAACTAGAAGACGATTATTTTGAAGATGATTCTAGAGAATGGAAGGGTATTATATTAGCTTATTATAATGTTTCACAAAATGAGGTTATTTATAAATATAGTGAATTAAATATTGAATCAATTGATTATATTAATTGGAAAAATGAATTATCTGAAGAATTAGAGAAAAAAGGTTTTACAAATACAAAGACTTATTTCTATTATTTAGATGAATTATCTTGCGTTGTAGTTAAAAGAAATAAATTATGGTTTAATTCAGCAAAAAATAAAATAATTGAAACGTGGGATATAATTTTAAAAGAGAGAGTAGATGGATATGAACATAGATCAACAAAAAAGAAAATAGAAAACTTCAAAGTATTTGTTTCACACGAAGACAATGATTCTCATTTAATACATAACTTGACGATTGATAACAAAATAGAAATAGTAAAAATGGACAGTTAATAATATTATTTGAAAAGTTTATATTTAATAAAACAATATAAACTTTTTTTACTATTTATTTTAATAAAAATGGATTCTTCAGAAAATGAAATGACTGTTATTAAGAGAGACGGTAAAAAAGAGTATGTATTATTTGATAAAATTTCAAAGAGAGTAAAAACTATATGCAATGAAAATTCATTAAAAATAAATACTACTGGATTAGTTATGAAAGTAATTGATCAAATATATGATGGAATAGAAACTACTAAAATTGATGAACTAACTGCTGATCAATGTGCTTCTTTAGCTTCAACTCATACTGATTATTCAACATTAGCTAGTTTTATTATAATATCTAATCATCAAAAGAATTGTAAAGAAAAATTTTCAGATGTAATGTATGATCTTTATAACTTTAAAGATGCTAATAATATTAATGCACCTTTGGTTAGTTTGGAATTGATTAATTTTATTACAGAAAATGAAGATGCAATAAATGAAATATGTGATTTTAAAAGAGATTATTTAATTGACTATTTTGGATTTAAAACCTTAGAAAGAGCTTATTTAATGAAAATTAATGGCAAACCAGTTGAGCGTATTCAACATATGTGGTTAAGAGTTGCTATTGGAATACATGGTAATAATATGGATAAAATCAAAGAAACTTATTTTTATATGTCTCAAAAATATTTTACCCATGCTACACCCACATTATTCAATGCTGGTACTCCTCATCCTCAATTATCATCTTGTTTTTTACAAGCTATGGAATCAGATAGTATTAATGGTATTTACAATACATTAAAGGATTGTGCATTGATTTCAAAATGGGCTGGAGGTATTGGATTACACGTGCATAATGTAAGAGCATCTGGTAGTCACATAAGAGGTACAAATGGAACATCTAATGGTTTGGTTCCCATGTTAAAAGTATTTAATAACACTGCAAAATATGTTGACCAGTGTATTGTGCCAGAAACTTATTTATATACTACTGATGGTCCAAAGAAAATAGAAAATGTAATTGCAGGTGAAACAAAAATTATGAATGATAAGGGATTTACAGAAGTAATTGATAATGTATTGGAGCATCCATATAATGGAAGAATATTTGAAATAGAGACTATGCATTCATTATATCCATTAAAAATAACAGAGGAACATCCAGTACTATGTTTAAGTGGTCAAACAAAAGGATTAAATTATAATGTAATAAAAAATAGATTGGATAAGAAAATAATATCAAATGAGTGGAAGGATGTTAAAGATCTAACACCAGATGATATGTTAGTGTATAAAATTCCAAAATATGAAAAAGATATTGAAAATATTAGTGAAGATGATTGTTATTTTTATGGAGTGTTATTAGGAGATGGTTGTCTTGATAATTTAAATCAAACCGGTTATATAAGTTTACATACAATAAATAAGAATTATATTTTAGAATTTTGTGAAAAATATTTATCAGATAGATGTATTCAATACAAAGTAAATATTCAGGAAAATACTACAAGAATTCGTTGGAATAAAAATATTGCTATTCCAATTAGATATGCAGAGGTATATGATGAAAATAAAGAAAAATACATAGCAAATAAGTGGTTACATTTACCATTGATTAAGATTAAAAATATAATAAAAGGTTTAATTGATACAGATGGTAGTAAAGGAAATGAATTGGCATTTGACAATACTTCACAAAAATTGGTTGAATCATTGAAATATTTATTATTAAGATTAGGTGTACCAACGAGTGGATATATAAGAGATAGAATAGGAGAATCACATAATACTAAAAATGGTTTAATAGAAAATAAAAAAATATCTTATTGTTTACGTATTCCAAAAACAGATATTATAGCATCAATATTAAATATAGAAAATGGTGATTTTCATAAATTTTTTGTATATGACGACTTTATTTACAGTAGAATTAAATCAATAAATGAGCTTCAATATAATGGTACATTGTATGATTTACAAATGAAAGATGTACATAATTATTTAACACATAATGGGATAATACATAATGGTGGTGGACGCCGTAATGGTTCTTTTGCTATTTATTTAGAACCTTGGCATGCAGACATTGAATTATTTTTACAAATGAGAAAAAATCACGGTGATGAAGAATTGAAAGCTAGAGATTTATTTTACGCATTATGGATTCCTGATTTATTTATGGAGAGAGTAAAGACAAATGGAAAGTGGACTTTAATGTGTCCTGATGAATGTCCCGGATTATCAGATTGTTATGGATATAGTTTCAAGGAATTGTATGTTCAATATGAAAATCAAAATAAAGGTAAACGTGAAGTTAATGCACGTGATTTATGGTTTCAAATTTTAGATGCACAGATGGAAACTGGTACACCATATTTACTATATAAGGATGCTTGTAATGAAAAATCTAATCAAAAGAATGTTGGAGTGATTAAATCTAGTAATCTATGTACAGAAATAGTTGAATATTCTGATGAAAATGAAACAGCTGTCTGTAATTTGGCTAGTATTGCTTTACCTACATTTGTAGATGATAATGGTAATTTTGATTATCAAAGTTTACATAAAATTACAAGAATTGTTACTGAAAATCTTAATAGAGTTATAGATGTAAATTATTATCCTACAGATAAAACAAGAGTTAGTAATATGAGACATAGGCCAATTGGGTTAGGTGTTTCCGGTTTAGCTGATGCTTATTTAAAAATGAATATTCCTTTTCATAGTGATGATGCTAAAATTATTAATAGAGATATTTTTGAAACAATATATCACGCTGCATTAACAAAATCTTGTGAATTATCTAAAGAATTTGGTAAATATGAAACATTTGATGGATCTCCTGCTAGTCAAGGTGTATTACAGTTTGATATGTGGAATGTTGTTCCTGATTCACAAAGATATGATTGGGAAGAATTAAAACAGAATATTAAAACATTTGGACTTAGAAATTCTTTATTATTAGCACCTATGCCTACTGCTTCAACATCGCAAATTCTTGGTGTAAATGAATGTATTGAACCTATTACTAGTAATATTTATAATAGACGAACATTAGCAGGTGAATTTATATTAACCAATAAGTATTTGATGAAAGATTTAATTGAACTTGATATGTGGAATGAAAAAATTAAAAACAATATTATAGCAAATAATGGTAGTGTACAACAGATTGAACTAATTCCACAAAATATAAAAGATAAATATAAAACTGTTTGGGAAATACCTATGAAACATTTAATAGATATGGCTGCAGATAGAGGTGCATTTATATGTCAAAGTCAAAGTCTTAATTTATGGCTTGAAGAACCTAATTATAACACATTAACTTCTATGCATTTTTATTCTTGGAATAAAGGATTAAAAACTGGTATTTATTATTTAAGACGTAGAGCTAGACATCAAGCACAACAATTTACTATTGAACCTGAAAAAAAGGATTCTAGTAATAATACTTTAGATGATGAAGAGTGTGTTATGTGTAGTGCTTAACTTTTTTAATATTATTTTTATTCGTTTAATGTTTTAACATTTTTTATGATAAATATTATAATGGATGATTTTGTATTAGCCAATTTGTATGAATCTAGGAATGAATGGTGTAGTCGTTTAGTTAGTATTTTTACACCACTCATTAACGAAGGTATTAAATCTATTTTTAATGAAGCTTATAAAGCTTGTAAAGAAAACAATGAATTAGATAAATGTTTAATGAGTTTTCAAAACCTTTTATCTGCTGTTCCAAATTGGAATTCTTTTATTATTGAAGATGAAATAAAAAGAATTATTGATAGAAGTGGTTGTAATTATTTAGAAGATTTAATTACTTGTGTTCATATTATACAACTTAAAGTTCTTACTTGTATTCGTGTTGGTAATAAACAGAAAAAAATCGATATTTCTATACCTAAACTTGATAATTTTGTACATAAAATTTACATTAATTCTGCTAGGAAATTTTATAGTAATGTTTATTTATTTGAAATCAAAGTTACTCCTTTACAAAAACAAAAAAATAATAGAGAAATTGAATTAATTGTTCAAGAATGTATTTTGACTACTATTAGAGAGAGTATTCCTACTGAAGACATTATTCGAGCTTATATGGATGAGTACCAAGAACAAGAGGAAGAAGTGATTATTGAGGATATTAAAGAAGATGAACTTGAAAAACCTTCTGAAAATGCTTCTGATTCTATTGAAACTGCTCCTAAATTAGATTCTAGTGTTAATGTCAATGATATTGAAGAAAAACCTTCAGTTCCTTCTATTTCTAACATTGATAATGAACCTGTTGTTACTAAATTAACTTTCAATGATTATGATTCAATTCAAGATGCTGATACTGGTAATATTAATAGTATTGAAGCTCCAAAAGATATTGAGAGATTAGAACAAATCAGTAATGAAAGAGCTTTACAAAGAAAATTAGAAGAAGAAGAAAGTATTGATGATAAAATTCAAATTCACACAGATAATCTTACTTTAGCTGATCTTGATATTCTTGATATTGATAAAAGTAAAAATGGTAATGATTCTCTCTTATTAGATGATATACAAGTTTTAGAATAATTCGTTATTTTTTTTAATTATTTTTTTCATAATTCTTTATATGGAAAAAATATTATTTTTATCTGTTTCTATTACTGTTTTATTTTTCATTGCTAAGATTGCTGAAATGAAATATATTGAAAAGGAAATGAAACCTCTTAAATTTATTATCCGTGACTCTATGTTTGTTTTTCTTTGTTCTTTTTTACCTTTATTAATGTTTTTTCAATTTGACACCCAATTAAATGAATTTTTTAAATTTGGTGAAGATATTAACCAACCTTCACAAATTTTTACTGATGAACCTGGCTTTTAAACATTTAGTATAAAATATTATTATTATATATATTTTATATATAACTAAATTGATGGATAAAGAAACATTAAATAAATTAAAAGATAGAATTAAAATATTAAAGGATAAACCTGAAAATAAAAATAAACTAAATAATTTTAAGAAATTAATGCAAAATAGTACTACAAGACTTAACTTTAATCCTAATACAAATAAAATAGAATTTTATGATAAAACTAGTAATAATACAAATACTTCTAAATCAGATGATAAATCAGTTGCATCAGATGATGAATCATTAAAACTTAAAAAGATTTCAACAAAAATGATTATATCTAATAATAAGAAGAAAGAAGAATTAGAGGAAGAAAAGAAAAAACAGGAAGAAGAGGAAGAAAAGAAAAAACAGGAAGAAGAGGAAGAAAAGAAAAATATATTGACTAGAGCTGATAATCTCAATAAGAGAAACCAAATACCAACACAAGAAGAGTTGGATTATTTAAGGGATGAATTTGAAAAATTAACGAATTCTACCTCGAATGGTAGTAGAGGAGGCATAACACAACGAATATTCAATATTATTCAAACTAAGATAGACGAAAATGAAAAAGAGAAAAAAAGTGTAGAAGAAAAAGAAAGAGAAAATGAAAGAGCAGAAAAACAAGCTCAAGAAGAAGCTGCTCAGAAAGCTGCAGAAGAAGCTGCTGCTGCTCAGAAAGCTGAACAAGAAGAAGCTGCTG
>CEQL01064534.1_pt1 | contig 21658 bp, 21 predicted proteins | sample 356281 | NCBI WGS metagenome assembly CEQL01 (sample SAMEA2621203, study PRJEB7988) | marine metagenome | biome: marine biome (ENVO:00000447); feature: surface water layer (ENVO:00002042); material: "saline water (ENVO:00002010), including plankton (ENVO:xxxxxxxx)" | depth 5 m
ATTCTTAACGGATCATCATCAAATGTTTTATTTGGTTCAGCACATGTCCTAATTAATTTATTTTTTAAGTCTTCAATTCCATTAAATGGATCTAACAGTTCACCATAATCTTTGTTCATTGATACCGATAGAGCATTTATTGTAAAATCTCTTCTTTTCATATCATCATCAAATAGACCTGGAGATACATCAGGATTTCTAGAATTCTTTTTGTAGGATTCTTTTCTTGCGCCAACAAATTCATAATTAAATTTTTTAAAGTTTAATGATGCAGTACCAAAGTTTTTAAAGATTTTAAAGTCTGAAAAACCTTTCTGAACAGCTATTTTTTTTACTAGTTCATAAGGTTCTCCAATTGTCATTATATCAATATCCTTACATTCTCTATTTATTAAGAGATCTCTAACATATCCACCAACTAAATAAGATTTAATTTCTAAATCGAGTATTTGATTCCTTATTAGAGTTAGATTATTATCACTATCTATGTGTTCTTTAAAATTCATAATTAAATACAAATTTAAATTATAACTTTTTGGTATTGAATAAAATTAGATTTTATAAAAGAATATAATTATTTAGAGTAAATTTGATCCCCGTTACAGTATATAAGTAATTATGAAAAAAAAATACATCTTCGTAACGGGTGGAGTTACATCCTCATTAGGAAAAGGTATTATTTCCGCATCTCTTGGTCTTTTATTAAAAGCCGTTGGCTATAAAGTAACCATTCAGAAATTTGATCCATATTTGAATATTGATCCAGGAACAATGAGTCCTTATGAACATGGTGAATGTTATGTTACTGAAGATGGTGCTGAAACGGATTTAGACCTTGGTCATTATGAAAGGTTTCTTGGAATAACAACATCTCAAGATAATAATGTAACTACTGGTAGAATTTATAATAATGTAATATCTAAAGAAAGAAAAGGTGAATTTTTAGGAAAAACTGTGCAAGTAATTCCACATATTACTGATGAAATTAAGAATAGTTTTTATAAAATTGGAAAAAATAATTCCTTTGAAATAATAATTACAGAAATTGGTGGATGTATTGGAGATATAGAGTCCTTGCCTTTTTTCGAAGCAGTTAGGCAAGCTAAATTTGATTTAAATAGAGATGATTTTTTAAATATTCATTTAACCCTTATACCCTATTTATCAACATCTGGAGAACTAAAAACAAAACCAACTCAACATTCGGTTAAAAAATTGCTAGAAGCAGGTATTCAGCCTGATATTCTTGTTTGTAGAAGTGAACATAAATTAAGTAAAGAAATAAAAAACAAACTCGCTCTCTTTTGTAATGTTTCCAAGAATTCAGTAATAGAATCAATTGATGCCAAATCAATATATGATGTTCCTGTTTTGATGAGAGATGAAAGATTACATGAAATAGTATTAAACTATTTGAATATTAAAAAGAAAAAACCATTGAGATTAAGCAGATGGAAAAACTTCTTAAAAAATTTACACTCATCAAATAATATCTTAAATGTTGCTATTATTGGAAAATATGTTTCTTTACATGATGCCTATAAATCTATTTCTGAATCTTTAATTCATGCTGGTGCAAATTTGAATTCTACTGTAAATATTAAATGGATACCTTCTGAAGATTTAAAGAATAAAAATATTAAAAGTAAACTTAAAAATATTGATGGAGTTATAGTTGCTCCAGGTTTTGGAGAAAGAGGTATTGAAGGAAAAATATCAGCAATAAAATACGTTAGAGAAAATAATATTCCTTTTTTTGGTATATGTTTAGGGATGCAGTGTGCATGCATTGAATTTTCAAGAAATGTTTTAGGAGAAAAAAATGGTAATTCTACAGAGTTTAATAAAAATACAACATATCCTATTATTGATTTAATGGAAGAACAAAAAAATATTAAAAATAAAGGGGGAACTATGAGATTAGGCTCATATAAATGTACTCTAGAGAAAGGCTCACTTATTTATAAAACCTATAAGAGTAGTGACATTAAAGAAAGGCATAGACATAGATATGAGTTTAATAATTTATATAAAAAAGAGTTCAATGATAATGGTATGATAACTTCAGGTATTAATAAAAAATTGAATTTAGTTGAGGTAATAGAATTAAAAAATCACCCTTGGTTTATTGGAACACAATATCATCCAGAATATAGAAGTAGAGTTTTAAAACCTCATCCTCTATTTATTAGTTTTGTAAAAAAAATAAAATCAATAAAAAATGGATAATAACAGATTTATAGGATTTACTCTTATAATGCTTTTGATATTAACATATTACACCTTTTTTCCACCTGGCCAAAATATTAATGAACCCGTAGCTGAAGAAACAATAGTTGAAAAAGTTGAAAATCAAGAAGAAATTAATCAAGAAGAAATTAATTCAACTAGAAATAGTTATAACTCAAGTCTATTAGAAGAAAGTTTTATTATTGAAAATGATGTTTTAAAAATAACATTTAATAACAGGGGAGCTTCAATTTCAGATATTATATTAAAAAATTATACAAGTCCAAATAATGAATATTTAAATCTTTATTCTAGAGATAATGGGGATTTTAATTTGATGATAAGTGACGAGGAAAACATTTCTTTTAATGAAATATTATTTGATAAGAAAATTGAAAAAAGAGACACAAAACAAATAATTACTTTTACTGCTTCAAATCCTGATCAGAAAAAAATAACTATCATCTATGAAATTTTAGAGGGATATATTATTGAATCAAAAATATTACTAAATGATAAATTTATAAACCCATCTAATCTTCAGTTTAATTGGTCAAATAATTTACTTCATCAAGAGAATAATATTACAAATGAAAAAAATCAAACTAGAATCAACTATTTCACAAAAGAAGAAGAATTCGATTATACATCAGCAACTTCTACTAATATAGAAAAAGTTGAAATTAAAGAACCTTTGAAATGGATATCTTTCAAACAACAATTTTTTAGCTCTGCTATAATTTCAGAAAATGAGATTTTAAATTCTAACTTAACATCTGAATACAGTGAGGATGAAATTATTAATAAAAAATTTACTCTTGATTCAGAAATACCTTTTGTTAATAACACTATTAGTTTTAAATATTATTTTGGACCAAACAAATATTCAATACTAAAAAATATAGAAGATGAATTTCATAATAATTTATATCTAGGATGGTTTGGAGTGGGAGGATTTAATAGGTATATAATTGTTCCAATATTCAATTTTTTAGAAAATATTACATCTAATTATGGATTGATTATTCTTTTCATGGTCTTTTTAATAAGAATTGTAGTAACACCACTTACATTTAAATCACACCTTTCTATGGCTAAAATGAAAGTGTTAAATCCTGAAATTCAAGATATAAGAAAAAAGCATGATGGAGATATGCAGAAGTCTCAAGGTGAAATTATGGAATTATATCAAAAAACTGGAGTTAGTCCTTTAGGAGGATGTTTGCCTATTTTATTCCAACTACCAATATTAGTATCTGTATTCTATTTTTTACCTAATGCTATAGAATTAAGAGGCAAATCATTTTTGTGGGCTTCTGATTTATCAAATTTCGATTCAATATTAGATCTTCCTTTTAGTATTCCTTTATATGGTGATCATATAAGTTTATTTACTATTTTAATGACAGTTTCTACAATACTAATAAATAAAGCTAATTCACAAATGCAAACTATGGAAGGTCCTATGAAAACTATTCAGTATGTTTTACCATTTATGTTTTTGTTTATTTTCAATAATTTTTCATCTGGTCTAACATATTATTATTTTCTATCCAATGTTGCATCATATGCTCAAATTTTTATTTTTAAAAGATTTGTTGATGAAGAAAAAATTAAGAAAGAAATAGAATTTAATAGAAAAAGAAATCTAAATACAAAAAAATCAAGTTTTCAGTTAAGATTAGAGGAAGCAATGAAAGCAAAACAAGAGAGTAAGAAAAAAAACAGATAAATTAATTATAGTTAACTTAACTAGATAAATGGGTAAAGTAATTTCTATTGCAAATCAAAAAGGAGGTGTTGGAAAGACTACAACATCAATAAATCTTGCAGCGAGTTTAGCAGCCTTAGAATTTAAAACTTTAATAATAGATGCAGATCCTCAAGCAAATGCAACTTCTGGATTAGGTATTGATCAAAATTCAATTGTAAAAACTGTATATGAGTGCATGATTAATAAAGAAATAGATTCTGAAAGTATTATTAACTCTGATGTGGATTTTTTAGATATTCTTCCTTCTGATATAGATTTAGTTGGTGCTGAAGTAGAGATGGTAGATATAAGCGATAGAGACTTAAGAATGAAATCATGTATTGATACAATTAAAAATGATTATGACTTTATAATTATTGATTGTTCTCCTTCGCTGGGAATAGTAACCGTTAATTCATTAGTTGCTTCAGATTCTGTAATTATACCAGTTCAATGTGAATATTTTGCTTTGGAAGGACTTGGAAAATTACTTGAAACTATTAAGCTTATTCAAAACAACTTAAATAAAAAATTAACTATTGAAGGTATTTTAATGAGCATGTATGATGTTAGACTTAGGCTAAGCAATCAAGTTGTTGAAGAAGTACAAACTCATTTTAAAAATCTTGTTTTTAATACAATTATTCCAAGAAATGTAAAATTAAGTGAAGCACCTTCATTTGGGATACCCGTAATATCTTACGATGCTAGTTGTAAAGGAGCATTAAGCTACTTAAATTTAGCAAAAGAAGTTGTTGATAATAATAACACAGTAAAGGTTGAATGGTAAATAAAAGAAATACTTTAGGAAGAGGTCTTGGCTCATTATTGAAATCATCTGATAATAAGACTAATGATAAAATATTTGATGAAATTAAAATAAAAAATATTATAGCTAATAATCAGCAACCCAGAAAATCATTTGATAAAGATAAAATTGCTGAATTATCTCTTTCAATTAAACAACATGGTATAATTCAACCAATTACAGTAAGAAGACTAGATAATAATAAATTTCAACTAATTTCAGGAGAAAGAAGATTTAGAGCATCAAAATTATTGAAAAGAGAAACTATTCCTGCTTTTATTAGAGAGAGTGATGACAAAAATCTCCTTGAACTTGCACTTATTGAAAATATTCAAAGAGAAAATCTCAATTCTATAGAAATAGCAATATCATACAAAAAATTAATCGATGAATTAAATATAAATCAAGAAAAATTAGGAAATAGAGTTGGAAAAGATAGAACTACTATAAATAACTATTTAAGGCTATTGAAGTTACCTCCTACTATTCAAAAAGGTTTAATTGATAATAAAATTCAAATGGGTCATGCTCGATCTTTAATTACTATCGATACAAGTGAACTTCAACTAAAAATTTATCAACTTATTTTAATTAATAAACTATCTGTTAGAAAAACAGAGGAAATAGCTAGAAATATAAATAGAACTTCAACTTCAAAGAAAAATTTAAAAAGTAATAATTTAGAAAAACTTGAATCTAAATTATCATCCTTCTTCGGTACAAAGATTTCTACAAAAGGTGATGAAAAAAGTGGCAAAATAATAATACCCTATAAGTCAACTAATGATTTAAATAGAATTCTAGAATTACTTGATATTATTTAAATGAAAAAAATAATATTTCTTATAATTTTATCATCCCATCTTGGTATCTGTCAAAATGAAAATATTAAAATTTTTAACCCTAAAAAAGCAACAAGATTATCTGCTATCGTACCAGGTTTAGGTCAAGTTTATAATAAACAGTATTGGAAAATACCTGTTATTTATGGTGGATACGCAGTTATTGGGCATTATATCAAATTTAATAATGATATGTATCATGAATTCAAAAATGCTTTAACTTATGAAATTGATGATGATGCATCAACAATAAATCCATTTCCTAATTTCAGTAGAAATTCATTGGAAAGAAATATGGATTTTTGGAGAAGAAATAGAGATGTGTTAATAATCTTTACTGGAGTATATTATCTATTAAATATAGTTGATGCACATATCTTTGCTCATCTAAATGAATTCGATATAAATAATGATTTAAGTCTTGAAATTAAACCATCAATTAATAAGATAAATTCTAATAATTTAGTAGGTATTTCCGTCTTTATAAAATTTTAAAAATTTGTTAAAAAATTATTCAATTAAGTTTAAAAAATTAGATTTGCAATTATGAAAAAGGGACCAATAAGAGAATGGTTTGATGCTTTATTATTTGCTGTAATTGCTGCAACTTTAATTAGATGGGCTACATTTGAAGCTTTTACAATACCTACACCATCCATGGAAAAGTCTTTACTTGTAGGGGATTTTCTTTTTGTAAATAAATTAAATTATGGACCTAGAACTCCTAAAACACCACTTCAAGTTCCTTTAACACATCAAAAAATTTGGGGAACAGATATCAAATCATATTTAGATTGGATAGAATTACCAACATTTAGATTACCAGGTTTTGGAGAAATAGAAAGAAATGATGTTGTAGTATTTAATTATCCAAATGAATTAGATAAGCCATTAGATCTTAAAACATATTATGTTAAAAGATGTGTAGGGCTACCATCTGATACTATAGAAATAGATAATGGAAATGTTTTAATTAACAGCTCCGTTTTAGAAATTCCTGAAGGTTTGCAAAATAGATATTTTCTACAAACTGATAAAACAATTAATGAAAGGGTATTCAGAAAATATGATATATGGGAGTATACCAAAGTTACTGGAGGATATTATATAAATACTAAAGAAGAAAATGCTAATTCTATTGGAAATGAATCTTTTATTAATGAAGTTATTTTATACAGAATGGATAAATCATTAACTACTGGCAGGATATTTCCTGATCAAGAAACCTATCCTTGGAATACTGATTTTTATGGGCCTCTTCTAATTCCTTTCAAAAACTTAGAAATTGAAATCAATAAAGAAAATATAAAAAAATATGGATCAACAATATTGAATTATGAAAATCTAAATAATGTAAAAATAGAAGGAGATAATTTATTAATTGACAATCAAATTGTATCAAAATATACATTTAAACAAGATTATTATTTTATGATGGGTGATAATAGACATAATTCTGAAGATTCAAGATTTTGGGGTTTTGTTCCTTATGACCATATTTTAGGTGAAGCATCATTTATCTGGTTTTCATATAACTATCAAGAAGAAAATTTATTCAATGCAATTAGATGGAATAGATTTTTGAAAGTAATTAACTAAGTCCTACCATTTTATGATTTTATCGTTATTTTTCTTTAAATAATCGTTTGTCTTTTTGAAATGATTACAACCAAAAAAACCATTATATGCTGAAAAAGGAGATGGATGGGTTGATGATAAAATTAAGTGTTGATTTTTATTTTCTATAAGATTCATTTTTGACTTTGCAAAAGATCCCCATAATAAAAAAACTATATTTTTTTTTCTTTTAGAAATTATATTAATAACTAAATCAGTAAATTTTTCCCATCCAATATCTTTATGAGATCCTGGAAGTCCTTTTCTTACTGTCAGAATTGAATTTAAAAGTAAAACACCTTGACTTGACCAGTGAGAAAGATCACCATTTTCATATTGAAAATCACTGAAATTGTTTTTTAATTCTTTATATATATTCTTAAGAGATGGAGGTATTGATATACCCTTATTAACAGAAAAACATAAGCCATTTGCTTGATTTTTACCATGATAAGGATCTTGACCTAAAATAACAATTTTTACCTTATTAAAAGGACATAAATTAAATGCATTAAAAATATCCTTACCCGGTGGATAAATTTCATGATTTTTATATTCATCCCTAACACTATTAGTTAATTTAATAAAAAACTCATTATTGAAGATTTGTTGTAATTCTTTCTCCCATGTATAATCAATTTTTACCTTCAACTGTAATTATTTAATTTAGCATACAATTGTAAACGTAATGAAAGAAAAAAAAATTATTAGGATTCTTGGTGGAATAATTATATTGATAATAATTGGATTAATTTTCTTCATATATCAAAATAATGTAAATGAGAAAATTAGATTAACCCAAGAAAAAGAATTAGATAATGTTTATCTAGAATTAGATTCAATATCTAACGTTTTAAATGAAAAAATATTAACAATATCTCAATTAGGTGGAAATATTGACTCGTTATTAATTTTAAAAGAAAATTTAGAAATAGAGAAAAAAGAATTTAGAAATAGAGCATATGCACAAATAAATAGGTTACAGGGAAAAGTTGATGGTTACAGAGAGCTTTTACTTGCTCAAGATGAAGAAATAGAGAGACTAAAAGAAGTAAATGAACAATTGTTTGAAGAAAATAAAGAACAAAAAATAGAAATAAATAGCCTTAATACTACTATATCTACTATTAATCAATCTAATAAAAATTTAGAAGAAAAAATTAAAGTTGCAGCTAGACTTGAAATTTTAGAATTTGAAGTTATAGGTATTTTTAGAAACGGCTCAAAAAAATCTAATTCATTCAGAAATAGATCATTAGATAGACTGAACATAAATTTTTCAATTAGTGAAAATGATTTAGCTAAAATAGAGGTTATAGATATATATATTTCAATTGAGAAGCCAAATGGTGATATAATTTATGATATTTCTAAAGGGTCTGGTTCCTTTACATTTGAAAAAAGAGAAGCTTTTTATACTGTAAAAGAAGAAGTATTAGTTGATAGATTTAAAAAGGAATTGAGTATTGATTACATAAAAAATGAAGATTTTAATAAAGGGTTACATAAAGTCCATTTTTATACTAATAATTATAAAATAGGAAGTGGAGAATTTTTGATAAAATAATTATGTTTTTAATTTCAAAATATTAGCTTTGCAACTCATTTAAGGAAATTTATATGAATAAAAATTACGAAACAGTATTCATAGTAAATCCCGTTCTATCTGAAAAACAGGTAGAGGATACTGTAAAAAAATATAAAAAGATTCTTGATAAAAACAAGATCAAAACAATTTGTGATGAGTCACTTGGATTTAAAGAACTCGCATATTCAATCAATAATAAAAATTCTGGTTTTTTTCACTTATTTCAATATGAAACTGAAAAAATAGATTTTGTCAAAAATCTTGAAACAGAATTAAAAAGAGATCGGTCTATATTAAGATATATTTCTGTTTCTTTATGTAAGGATGCTCTTGAGTATAATGCTAGAAGAGCTAAAGGTGAATTTAATAAAAAGAAAAAATGAGAAGTCAATTCAATTCAGCATTACAAAATGAGTCTATAGATAGATCAAGTAAAAAAAAGAAGTTTTGTAGATTTAAGAAGAGTGGAATTAAATATATTGATTATAAAGATCCTTCTTTCTTAAAGCAATTTATTAATGATCAAGGTAAAATTTTACCTAGGAGAATAACAGGAACTAGTTCTAAATACCAGAAGAAAGTTGCACAAGCAGTAAAAAGAGCTAGACATCTTGCATTATTGCCATATACAACAGATACTAATTAAATTAAAATGAAAATTATATTAACTAAAGATTTACCTGGATTAGGTTTTAAGGATGAAGTAGTCAGTGTAAAAAATGGTTATGGTAGAAATTATATTATACCTCAAGGATTTGGAGTTCTTGCTAATAAATCTAATTCTAAAGTTTTAAAAGAAAATTTGAAACAAACGGCAAAAAAGCAAGAAGAAATTTTAAAAGCAGCTCAAAAGTTATCAAAAAAAATTGGAGATTTAGTTATTGAGTTTAAATTAAAAACAGGTTCTGATGAAAAAGTTTTTGGATCTGTAACTACAGCTCAAATTTCTAAAATGTTAGAAGAAAAAGGATTTGAAGTTCATAAAAAAAACATATCCATACTCTCGAAAGTTAATAACGTAGGTGAATATGATGTTGACTTAAAAATACATAAAGACTTAACACACCCTATTAAAATTAATGTTACTGGTGATATTGTAAAAGCCAAAAAGAAAAAAACAGTTAAGAAAGAAGATAAACCTAAAGATGATGTTAAAGATTCAAAAGAAACATCTAAAAAAGAAGTCAAAAATACTTCTAGTGAGAAAGTAAATGATGATTCAGTATCTAAAGAGTCAAAAAAAGATACTAAAGAATCAAAAAAGTCTAAAAAATAAAATTTTTTCTTCAATCATTTAATTCTTTATTAAATTGAATCTTTCAAACTAAAATGAAAGATTTTTATTGCTTAGATATTCTTATAAGTGTACCACTTAACAAAGTCTTTACCTATAAATCAAGTTATAAAACAAAAATAGGTTCGATTGTAAAAATTCCATTTGGAAATAACAATGAAATTGTAAAAGGGATAGTAATATCAAAACCTTATAATAAAAAAAAGAACTTTCAAATTAAAGAAGTAATTTCTATTGAAAGTTTTCAAAGTATTTTATCTAAAGGTCAATTAGAGTTATTAAAATGGGCATCAAATTATTATTTAGTTGGTTTACCTAAAATATTTAATTCTATATTTTCAAAAAAAATATTAGATCTAAAAATAGATGACTCATCAAATTATAAAACTCAACAAAAAAATGATAATTATAGAACAAATCTTATTGTTGATCATTCAAAGAATATTATAAACAATATAGTTGATGAAATTAAATCTATTGTAAAAAGAAGGCAAGTATTAATTTTATGTCCAAATGCATATCTGACTCAATCAACTTATAATATTTTATCTAAAAAATTCAAACTCACTTATATTTATGATTCTAAAACCACCACAAAAGATAAACTAAAGATATGGAAGGAAATTTTAGAAAATAAAGATGTAATAATTTTAGGTAGTAAATCTGCTGTTTTCTTACCTTTTATTGATTTATTTAAAATTTATGTGATATACGAAAACAACTATTTATATAAAGAAACTGATAAAGTATTAAGATATAATGCAAGAGATTGCGCTGTTTTTCTATCTAAGATTCATAAGTGTGATATAAACTTAATATCAGACTCTCCTTCATTAGAGTCAATGTATAATACAAAAAAAAATAAGTTTAAATTTTATGATAAATCAAAAAAATTAAAATTAAAATCAGATTTAAAAAGAATTTCAATTTATAATAAACTTGAAAAACAACTAAAGAACAAAATACAAGGAATTATATCAACTGATATATTAAACAAAATAAAAGAAAATTATAAAAAGAAGAAAAAATCAATAGTTTTCACTCCTTATTCGGATGATGTTGCAAAAATTAAAAGTTGTTTGATTGAGTCAAACTCAAATTATAAAATATTTTCGCTTTCTAGAAATTCATCTCTTACTAGAAACCAAATTCAAAAATTTTTTAAAAAAATAAATGAATACGATATTATAATAGGTAATTACTCTGTAATTGATGGACTTGAACAGTATAATTACAATTTAATGATTTTAGTTGATCCAGATAAAATATCATCTCTCTCAAATTACAGATCCAATGAAATATATTTCCAATTAATATTTAAAGTAATTAAAAAGGTTAATTATGATAATAAAAAAGTAATAATACAGTTGTCTAAATCTGACTCTAATGAATTAAGAGATATTATAAGATTTGACTATTTTAAAATTATTTCAAAAGAAATGAATGAAAGAAAATTATTTGATTTCTCACCTTTCAAAAGACTTATTTCTATAGAACTAACTTCTAAAAATAATACTTTATCTAAAGGGGAAGCATTATTTAATTCAATTAAAAATAAATTTGATTTCTGTGATAAAACTGATGTAGGTTTAATTAAATCAAGAGGTAAAATTTTGTATAAAATTTATTTAAAACTTGATAGAGTAAGAAATTTAAATAGAAACAAGAGAATAATTTTTGAGGAAATAAATAAAATTAATAGAAGAAAAGAATTTAATAATAATTTGATTACAATAGATGTTGACCCTTAAATTTTCCAATTATCATTTAGAAAGCTTAATCCTCTTTTTGAACTCAGATCAAACTTACAAGGTACTATCGAAACATAATTATTTTTAATAGCCCATTCATCATTATCTTTTCCTTTATCATGATTAACAAAGTTCCCGACCATCCAATAATACTCTCTTCCGTACGGGTCATGTCTTTTATCAAACGTCTCTTCCCAAATTGCATTAGCCTGCCTACATAGCTTAATTCCTTTTATTTTTTCACTTGAGATAGCTGGAATATTAACATTTAATGCGATAGAATCAGGAATACCATTTTCTAAAGCATTTTTTACTATTTTTTTAACATATTCTTTAGTATGATCAAGATAAGCATTAGGGTCAAAATCACATAAAGAAAAGCCAATAGCTGGAGTATTTTCTATCGCACCTTCTATGGCAGCAGACATTGTTCCTGAATACAGGACACTTATAGAAGAATTACTTCCATGATTTATTCCACTTGCTATTAAATCAATATTTCTATTTTTAAGAATATGATGTTTAGCAATTTTTACACAGTCTGCCGGAGTCCCACTACACTTAAAAGATTCTATGTCACCAAAAAGATCTGATTTCACTAGTCTTAACTTATCACCAACTGTTATTGCGTGTCCCATTCCAGATTGAGGGCTATCTGGGGCTACAACTACTACCTCACCAAATTCCGACATAATTGAAACTAAAAATCTTATTCCTTTAGAATCAATTCCATCATCATTAGTAACTAATATTAAAGGTGTTTTCATTTAAATTCTATTATAATAATTTACAATTCTAGCCAAATCGCTCATTTTTTTTAAATTAATTCTATTATCAGAGACATATTTTTTTATCTCATCATATTTATCCTGCATTAAGCTATACAAATCTTTCTTTTTCCCTTTAAAACGATGAATTTTTCCGTCTTGAGTAAGAAAAAAATAATCATACTTAACTTTATTTACATAACCATAATTATTACTAAATGAAGGCATTATGCCGTAAGCATAATAAGAAGGAAAATAAGACTGAGTAGTTTCAGCAACGATTCTTTCTCTTAACATTAAACTTAATTTTCCTTCGATCATCATCTCAAATAATACAGGAACATTATAGTTATATCCTACTTCATATAACAAAGAATAAAATTGTCTATAATCTCTAATTGTCTCGTCATAAATTTCAAAGAAAAATAAATTATTAACGTTAAAAGCTTTCAATGTATTACCATCATCCAATTGAATAGATTGTAATTCAAAATCATATTTTAAGTTACCTTTTACAGTATCTCCATTATTTGTGATTAACATACCCTCATGCCAAATATCACTTGGAAATTTTTGAGAATAGCTAATACTTGAAATAAACATAAATAGAAATAGTAATCTCATAATTAACTTTTATTCTTCAGTATTTCGTGACCCATTTTGTCTCTTTTAGTCTCTAAGTATTTCTGATTAAACGAATTAGGTTTAATTTCTATTTTAGTATTTTTTGTAATTTTTAATCCATAGCCAATTAAACCAACTCTTTTCTTAGGATTATTTGTTAATAAATTAATATTTCTAATTCCTAAACTTTTAAGTATCTGAGCGCCAACTCCATAATCTCTGTGGTCCATTTTAAATCCAAGTTTATGATTAGCTTCAACAGTATCATAACCCTGTTCTTGCAATACATATGCCTTTAATTTATTTATTAAACCAATACCTCTACCCTCTTGATTCATATATAATAATAAACCCTGTCCTTTTCTATCTATCAATCTCAATGCTTTTTGTAACTGTGATCCACAGTCGCATCTAAGTGATCCTAATATATCTCCAGTTACACATGATGAATGAACCCTAACTAATACTTCATCATGCTCATTCCAATCTCCTTTCTTTAATGCAAGATGAACATCTTTGGTGTCTTTTTGTTCAAAAGAAATTAATTTGAAATTACCATATTCAGTAGGTAAATCAACTGTCTCTTTTTCTTCAATTAATGAATTTCTTTCTAATTGATATTCAATTAAATCCTTTATAGATATTATTTTGAGTCCATGTTTTTCAGCAACTTTAAATAAATTATTCAATCTTGCCATACTACCATCTTCATTCAAAATTTCACAAATAACTCCGGAGGGATATAAACCTGCAAGTTTTGGTAATTCAACAGATGCTTCCGTATGACCAGCTCTTCTTAGTACTCCTCCATCAATTGATCTTAAGGGAAATATGTGACCAGGTTTAGAAAAATTTGATGGTTTAGATTTAGAATCAACTAATGCTCTTATAGTTTTAGATCTATCAGATGCAGAAATACCAGTTGTGACACCATTGTCTTTTAAGTCTACAGAAACAGTGAAAGAGGTACCATAAAGATCAGTATTTTTTCCTACCATTAAATCTAATTCTAACTCATTACACCTATCAGAGTTGAGAGAACAACATATTAATCCTCTACCTTCTTTAGACATAAAATTTATTATTTCAGGTGTTATCTTTGAAGAAGCACAAACAAAATCGCCTTCATTTTCTCTAGTTTCATCATCTACTACTATTATGATTTCTCCTTTTTTAATTGCTTCAATTGCTTCAGGAATAGAATTTAATTTATTTTTCATACGGATGTTACGTTACCTAATTTTTTTGCAATATCTATTTCTGCTGATTTTAACTTACTATGAAGCTTAATAGTTTCTTCATCTATGTTTGTTGTATCAGATTTACTTAAATTTTGCATATTGTCCTTAATCATTTTTCTAATAAGTCTAAACTTTAGTCTAAGTATGTTTGTATACGTAGTTTTTTTAAGAGAGTCTGTCTCCTCCGAAACGTGAATATTAAATTTATCCTTCCACTGCTTACTTATTTCATATTTATTTGCAGATAAATCAATAATATCATCTTTAATATCATTAAACTCATCTGTCATAAAATATTTAATATCAATTATAGAATCATTTTTATATTCTCTTTTAAAAACATCAATAATTTTTAAATAATTTTTATTTTCAAACTCCACATCCTCTATTTCATTAAGAAAATAATCTATAAAAGATTTTCTATCTAATCCTATAACTTCAAAATCAGTAGTACCATAATTAACTAACATTCTTACACACTCCCTCTCATAAAAATTAATAGCTGAAGAAATATTTTTTTCATCTTTATTTTCTTCTTTTTTTGTAATTAAATTATTTAATGGAAAAGATTTATTTTCTTTTCCTATTAATAACTTATTCATTTCAGAAATAAGAGCTTGTTCACTTATATCTAAAGAATTACTAGCTTCCTTTAAAAAAACAGATCTTTTTATTGAATTTGGAATCTTTGAAATTGATCTTACAATATCAAAAATCATTTCAGATTTTTTTACTGGATCATCTTTATATTTTTTATTTAATAGATTTATTTTATAATTAATGAGATTAGTACCATTAGATTTAACGAATTCTTGAAATTTCTCTTTTCCAACTTTTTTTGAATAACTGTCGGGATCTTCTCCTTCTGGAAAAGAAACGATTTTAACATTCATATCATTTTCTAAAATTAAATCCATTCCCCTCAGAGATGCATCCATTCCAGCCTTATCACCATCAAAAAGAATAGTAATATTTTTTGTATATCTTGATATCAGTTTTATTTGATCCGAGGTCAAAGAGGTACCAGATGAAGATACTACATTATTAATATCAATTTGAAATAAAGATATGACGTCTGTATAACCCTCGACTAAATAACAATTATCATCTTTTCTAATATTATTTTTAGATTGATATAAACCATATAATATTTTACTTTTTACATAAAGAGATGTTTCAGGTGAATTAATGTATTTAGGTTGATTTTTTTCATCTTTTAATATCCTTGCTCCAAAAGCTACAACTTTACCACTTAGATTATGAATTGGGAAAATTATTCTGCCTCTAAACCTATCATATTTCTTGTTATTATTTTCAAGAATTAAGCCTGCTTTAATAATTAGTTCATCCTCATATTGATTTTTTGTTAGATAATTGTGAAGAGAATCCCACTTATCAATACTATAACCTAATTCAAACTTTTCAACTATATTTTTATCAAAGCTTCTATGATCAAAATATGATATTGCAATACTTTTTCCTTCTTCAGTATTCAGATTTTCTTTAAAAAATTCTTTTGATTTATTTAAAATAATAAGAAGACTTTCTTTTTCATTACTTACCTCATAATTAGATTCAGTCTCATTTATTTCAACACCATATTTTTCACCTAAATATTTAATAGCTTCTATATAAGTCATACTATCTACCTCTTTTAAAAATTCAATAGCATCACCCCCTTTCCCTGTACTAAAACACTTAAATATTTGTTTAGAAGGAGAAACAAAAAAGGAAGGAGTTTTTTCAGTTGTAAATGGACTTAAGGCCTTATAACTTGATCCTGACTTTTTTAATGAAACAAAATCACCTACTACTTCAACTATATCTAGTCTATCTTTAATTTCTTGAATTACACTTTCTTCAATCATAAGTTTACAAATATCATCAATTTATTATTTTTTTAATTTTTTAATTAAATATAAATTGCTGAAAATTATAAAATGATAACAAAAGAAAAGATCCTAGAAAAATTATCTAATGTTTTAGATCCAGATATTAAAAAAGATCTAGTGACATTGAATATGATTAAAAATATAAAAATTAATGATTTAGAGGCTTCTTTTGATATAGAACTAACAACTCCAGCATGTCCGTTAAAAGAAAAAATAAAGAAAGACTGCCTAAATGAATTAGAAAAGTTAAATAGTAAAATAACCTATAAAATAAATTTTACATCTAATGTTATTCCTTTTGATAAAAAGAATATGGTAAAAAACATTAAAAATATCATTGCAGTAACTTCTGGGAAAGGTGGAGTTGGAAAATCAACTATATCTTCAAACATTGCAGTAGGCTTATCAAAAATGGGAGCAAAAGTTGGTCTAATTGATGCAGATATATTTGGACCTTCAATACCTACGATGTTCAATTGTGAAAATGAACAACCTACTTTTAAGAAAGAAGAAGATAAAAACTTAATAATTCCTGTAGAACAGTATGGTATAAAATTAGTTTCAATGGGCCTTTTAGTACCAAAAGATAAAGCAATAATATGGAGAGGACCAATGGCTAGTTCTGCTATGAAACAACTTATTGCTGATGTAGATTGGGGTGATTTAGATTATTTGATAGTTGACTTACCACCTGGGACAAGTGATATTCACATTACATTATCTCAAAATTTTCCAGTCACTGGAAGTGTTATAGTGACAACACCACAAAAAGTTTCTACTATAGATGCGGAAAAAGCTGTTGCTATGTTTAATCAAGATAAGACTAAAGTTTCAATTTTAGGAATAATTCAAAATATGTCTTATTTTAATTCTAATGATGGAGATAAACATTTTATATTCGGTGAAAACGGAGGTAAAGAATTATCTAATAAATTAAACATAGAATTATTAGGGGATATTCCAATTGATAAGAAAATATCTGAAAGTTCAGACAACGGATATCCAATAGTTTTAAAAGATGAGTATTCATCTAAAATTTTTGAAGAAATATGTCATAATATTGCAAGGAAAATTGCAGTAAATAATTTCAAATAATATTACTTTTACAATATGAGTGAAAAAAGTTTAATTGATAGAGTTGAATCAGCAATAGATGAGATAAGACCATATCTAATTGCTGATGGAGGAGATATAAAGGTTATTTCAGTTGACAATAGAAACATTGTTAATTTAGAATTGTTAGGATCTTGTGAAACTTGTCCTATGTCTCCAATGACTCTAAAAGCAGGAGTTGAAGAAGCTATAAAGAAACAAGTTCCAGAAATTAATGGCATAAATGCTATTAATGGAACAAACTAATTAATTCACTTATGAAAAAAAATATAGCCATCATAATGGGAGGCTATTCTTCTGAATATGGGATTTCAATTAAATCTGGTGAAGTAGTTTATAAAACATTAATAAAAGAAAAGGATATTAATGTTTATAAAGTAATAATAAAAAAAGATGATTGGTATCATATTGATAAAAGTGAAATTAAGCATGAGATAAAAAAAGAAACATTCCAAATCATAAAAAATGATAAAGTAATAGATATTGATTTAGTTTTTAATACAATACATGGTATTCCTGGAGAAAATGGAGAAATACAATCTTATTTAGAAAAACTTGGATTAAATCAAACTTCATCTGAGTCACTAGAATCTAGACTAACATTTGATAAAAATCATTGTAAACAAAAAATTAAAAAATTAGGATATAATACTCCAAAATCAATAATTATAAATAAAGAAGAAACATATGATTCAGAAGAAATTCTAAAAAAATTAAAATTACCAATTTTTATAAAACCTAATGCGGGAGGATCAAGTTTTGGTATTTCTAGAGTAGATGATGAAAAAAATATAATAAATGCTATTAATTATTGTTTTAAAGAAGACAAATATGCTTTAATTGAAGAAGAAATCAGTGGAAGAGAAATTTCAGTAGGAGTTATAAAATATAACAATAAAATTATAGCACTACCTGCAACTGAAATCATATCTCACAATAGTTTTTTTGATTATAATGCAAAATATAATGGAGAATCTGATGAAATTACTCCTGCTGAAATTACAAAAGCAGAAGGAGAAGAAGTTAGAAATATTTCTTTGAATATTTATAAAAAATTAAATTTAAAAGGGTTTTCCAGATGTGATTTTATACTTAAAGATGGAGTATTTTTCTTCCTAGAAGTTAATACTAACCCTGGGTTGACTGAAGAAAGTATTCTTCCACAACAAGCAAAGGCTGCAAATATTTCTTTAAAAGATTTATTTCGAAGCGTAATTGATAATAATGAATGAAATAAAATACATATTTAAGAATCTAATATTAATGATAGGAGGAGTGTCGTTAATTATTTTCTTTCTATTTTATATTTACTTCCCTATAAAAACAAATCACGGCGACACTATAACTGTTCCAAATTTAATTGGAATGGAACTCAAAGATATAGATGAGTTTCTCTCAGATAGAGATCTTCGTTATGAAATTTTAGATGATTCTTCTTATTCATCTGAATACCCTCCATATTCAATACTTCAACAAAATCCTTCTGAAAATGAAAAAGTTAAAGAAAATAGAAAAATCTATTTGACTTTAAATTCTTCAATACCTCCAAAAATAAAAATGCCAAAAATTATAAACGGATCTGTTAAAAATGCTCAATTAATATTAAAGAGTTATGATTTAAAACTTGGTGAAATTACTTATGTTCCTGATATGGCAAGAAATGCAGTTCTAAAAATGTTTATTGAAGGTGATTCAGTAAGTGAAAACGATTTAGTTTTAAAGGGATCAATAGTCGATTTAGAAGTAGGTAATGGATTGGGAAATCAAATTTTTGATACACCAGATTTAATAAATCTAGACTTAGAAGAAGCAAGATTTACTATTATAGGATCAGGACTCAGACTAGGAAATATAATTTATCAGGATAGCGGATATTATAATAATAAAATTTTAGATGAAGAAGGAAATGAAATTTTTGAAAAGGTTTGGGTTAATCCAGGTAAAGTATTTAGACAATCTCCTATAAAATCTACAAAAGTTAAAATAGGAAGAAGAATAAATTTATGGATTGTTACAAAACCTGAAGATGAAATTATATAAAATTTTATTTTGTTTCTTTCTAATATTATTTCAAGGTACAATTTCTGCTCAAAACCTTAAAAATTTCAAAATATCTCAACATAATTTTTCAAATCATTCTGTTGAAAATATAAACTTACCTATATGGGATGACTTCTCATCTTCTGATATTTTAAACAATTTATTTTGGAGTGAAGGAGAAAATATTTCAATAAATGACTATTATAATGCTGATGCGCCAAGTATAAATGTGATAGAATTTGATGGACTTAATAATTCGGGAAGCCCTTATAATAATGAAAGTGGATATGGAGTTTGTGATGTTCTGATTTCGGACGAAATTAATTTAAAGTCAAAATCAGTAAAAGATAGTATTTATCTAAGTTTCTTCTGGAATTTCAATATAAATGGTGAATTTCCTGATTACGAAGATACATTAAAAGTAGATTTTTTAAATGAAGATAATGAGTGGATTAATGTATGGAATACTAATGGAGGAATTTTAAATTTTAATGATCAATTCATTTACAATGATATATTAGTTGAAAATAATTTTTTTCATGAAAATTTTATGTTTAAAATTTATAATCAAGGAAACTCAGAAGGTCCTTATGATAGCTGGCTAATTGATTATATCTATTTAAATGAAAATAGAAAAAAAAATGACTCGATTTTTTTAGATAGATCGATATCTCATAAGTCTAATAAAATTTTCAAAGATCATATATCTATACCAATTGATCATATTTTAAATTCGGACCCTTTTGTTGACTCCATATCAATTAAAATAAATAATCTAGACAATAATATTCAACCCATAAATTATACTTTTAAAAGTTATTATGATTCATTTGAATTTTTAATTTATAATAATGAACCTTTAAGTCCTATACTTGGAGGATTTGAAAAAAGGATTATAAAAAGTAAACCAATAAATATATCAGATATATTAAATGAAAAAGATAGTTCTTCAATTAATTTTTTGTTTTTTATTGAGTCTGGAGATTCATCATATGTAAATCAAAATTTGAAATCAAATGACTCCATGAGGTTTACTATTAATTTTTCTGATTATTATGCGTATGATGATGGTTCTGCTGAATTTGCTGCAGGATTAAATCAAAAAAATTCAGAACTTGTTCTCAAGCATCAGACCTTTGCAGAAGATACTCTAACACATATTAAAATTTATTTCCCATTTAACTTATATTCTTCATATAATAGCAATATTGAACTAGTGATATATAAAGATTTACAAAACGAAAACTCTAAAATAGTTTCACAAATTTCTCAGGTTAGTTTTGATAATAATTATCAAATTTATGAGCTTAATAATCCTGTGATAGTTAAAGATTCTTTTTATGTAGGTTTTAGACAGCTCGAAGATAATTTTTTACCTGTAGGTCTAGATAAAAATAATAATACCTCAGATAAAATATATTACAAAATAGATAATAACTGGTATAAAAATGACATTATTGAAGGAAGCTTAATGATTAGACCTATTTTTAGAAATTCAGATTATATATTGACTGGAACTGAAAGTGAAAAACTTAAAAATTCAATTACAATATTTCCAAACCCTAGTAATGGTATTTTTCATTTGTCTAAGCTTGTAGAAAGTATTAAAGTCTTTGACTTAACAGGAAAATTAGTCTTTAGTAATGATAAAAGTGATAGTATAGATTTAACAAATAAAAAAAATGGGATATATTTTGTTCAAATAAAGGATTCTCAAATTATAGAAAAACTAAAACTAATTAAGAATTAGTTTTAAGTAATTATTAATCATTAACTAAATCTAATTATTTTTGTCAACTTTTAAATGGAAAGGTTAAACTTGAAATTTAATAGGGCCCATAGCTCAGTTGGTTAGAGCGCCCGGCTCATAACCGGTAGGTCCCAGGTTCAAGCCCTGGTGGGCCCACAAAAAACCCTCTAAGTCTATGACTCTGAGGGTTTTTGTTTTTTCGAACCAATTTCCAAACTATAATCAATGTATTAAATTTTGATTTACAAATGTTAGTTTAAAATTCTTTTTCCTATTTTAGTGTATAATTCAATTAACAATTTTAAATCTAACATTATGTTAAAATCCTTAAAGTTTATTTTATCCTCAA
>CEQL01104174.1_pt1 | contig 21614 bp, 22 predicted proteins | sample 356281 | NCBI WGS metagenome assembly CEQL01 (sample SAMEA2621203, study PRJEB7988) | marine metagenome | biome: marine biome (ENVO:00000447); feature: surface water layer (ENVO:00002042); material: "saline water (ENVO:00002010), including plankton (ENVO:xxxxxxxx)" | depth 5 m
AAAACCGTTAATGAAACTGATGAAGTAGGAAATGGTGATTATGATTTTTACTATGGAGATATAACCCTAAATGTTACAGGTGATTTTGGAAACGTAAGTGCTTATTGTTACAATCATGGTTACATGGGAGGAAAGGGCTTATTAACATATACAGATCAGTGTTGGACAAATAATACATTGAATGCTAATAACAATGATTATTATGAGTTTACGATTCCAACAAACCATAGCACAACAACGGGTGATTTATATTATGATTCCCAGAATGGAAGTATGAAAGGCGACATAGGGTTGTTATACAAAACTGTTAATGAAACGGATGAAGGTGGAAATGGAAATTATGATTTTTACTACGGTGATGTTGTATTTACTATATTAGATGATATCGGCGATGTTAGTGTTTATTGTTATTATCATGGTTACATGGGTGGAAAAAATTTAATAACATATACTGATCAATGTTATAGTAATGTAAGCGATAATAATGATGATTTCTATCAATTTACAGTTACATCAAATCACAGCACAACAACAGGTGACTTATATTATGATTCTCAAAATGGAAGTATGAAAGGTGACATTGGATTACTATACAAAACAGTTAATGAGACTGATGAAGGGGGAAATGGTGATTATGATTTCTATTATGGAAACATAAATATAAATGTATTAGATGATTTTGAAAAAATGAGTGTATATTGTTATTATCATGGTTATATGGGTGGTAAAGATTTAATGATTTATGCTGAACAGTGTAATCCTAATATTAATAATACATTAGTTAATAATGATTATTTTGAATTTACAATAGATAAAAATCACAATACGAGTGAAGGGAGTTTTTATTATTTTTCTGAAGATATATCAAAAAATATACACTTTTTACATAAAACAATATATGGTAATACGGTGATAGAAAGTGGAGATTATGATTTTTACTACGGAGACATAAAAATTATTGTAAATGAAGATTTTGGGGATTTAAGTATTTATACTTTTAATGAAGGGAATATAAATGAGAATACGTTACTAAAGTATACTAATCAATGTGCCACCGAAGATTTAATTGAAAAATATACAAGTACACAACCAAGTTATCATCAAATGTCGTTTAAAATTTCAGAAGATCATAACGTAGAATTAAATACAATATATTATCAAGTATCTGAATATATATTTGGAAAGGCAAATTTACATTTATTATATAGAGAAGTTTTACAGAGTGATGAAGGGGGTAATGGGAGTTATGATTTTTACTACGGTGATATTTTAGTAAATGTTAATGGTAATTTTGGTAAAGTTAGTATTTATAATTTTGATAATGGTTATTTAGGAACAAAGGATATATTGAATTATACTGAACAATGTAACTTATATATACAAGAAGTAGTTGAAGATGATGAAGAAGAAGAAGTAGAAGAAACAGTAGAAGAAGAAGTATTACCAAAGAGAATAACAGTATCATCATACAATGATACAAGTGAAACAAATGCCCAATGGTATTCAAGAAGGGTGTTAAATAAGCAATTTTTTCCAAATAAGAGAATAACTATTGAAAATACTCAAGCTAATAAACGTCAAACATTAGAATCACAATTAAAATTAGATAATTTTAGGTAATTAATTTAGGAAAAAAAATTATCTAATTAAATAATATAATATGGTAAAACAGATGCGTAAGAACCCAACTACTGGTAAATACCACCATGATGGAAAAACTTTTGATTTATTAGAGGGAACTAGAGCTCAAGTATATCACGGAACAGCTTTGAAAACTACTGGGGGATTGATGAAAAAAGATTTACATATGAATAAGCATGGACGTATTGTATCTGCCAAGAAGCATAAGACAGCTAAGGCAGAGAAGCGTTTAGAAAAAGCAGGTTATTTTACACAGAAAGGAAAGTTTGGATTTGTAAAGAAAACTTCAAAGAAGGGACGTTCAGCGTCTCCAGTAAAGAGAGGTCGTAAGGCTAGAGGAAAGACTTCTAAGAAACGTGCTAAGACTAAGTAAATGAAACGATAAATTAATTCTAAGTAAAAATTAAAAGTAATATTTACTTAGAATAAAATAATAAGTTAATAAAAATATAAAGAAAAATACTCAAATACTAATAAGTTAATGTCAACAGCACAAAATAACGTTTTAACTATCAGAACAGTTCAAATTGCGCCATTCAGAACATTAATGACAGCTTTGAAAGATATATTGCTAGAAACAAATATTATTTTTGATAAGACAGGTATAAAAATAATTAATATGGATAAATCGCATACAATTTTAGTTCATTTATTTTTAGCATCAGAAAATTTTGAAGAGTATTTTTGTAATAAAGAAAAAATTATTATAGGTGTAAATATGTTTCACTTGTTTAAGTTAATTAACTCAATTGAAAATACAGATACATTGACTATATATATTGAGAATAAGCATTATAATGATGGTGTAGTTAGTGAATTGGGTTTGAAATTCGAGAATGGTGATATAAAGCAATGTAAGACACATAGTCTTAGATTAATTGAACCTGAAAATGAAGAATTAAAAATTCCTGATGTAAAGTTTTCTTCTATTATTAATATGCCATCGGCTGATTTCCAAAAGATAATTCGTGACATGGCCGGAATTTCTGAAAAATTGGAAATAAAGTCGGTATCTAATGAATTAATATTTAGGTGTGTTGGACAATTCGCGTCATCGGAGACAATTCGTGCTGAGACCGAAGGTGCGATGAAGTTTACACAACAAGAAGATTCTAATTGTGTAATTCAGGGAGAGTTTTCATTAAAGAATCTAAGTTATTTTATTAAATGTACAAATTTATCTAGTCAATTAGAGATTTATTTGGCGAATGATATGCCATTGGTTGTTAAATACCCTGTTGCTTCTTTAGGTGTAATCCAATTATGTTTAGCACCATTACCAAGTTCAAATTAAATTATTAACGACGACGTCGTTTAGTTTTTTTTTTACGCCCGCCTTTTTTAGAAGCACTTTTTGGACTACCAGAACGTGTTTTAGACCGTTTTTTCATAGTATTGTATTTTCTCATTAAAGAATTTTGTAACATAGTAGCTTGCGTGTCATCCATATTACGTGTTGAAAATTTTGCGGCAGCAGACTTTGTAGGTCTAAATTCAGATTGTAATAATTGTAAGTCTTGATTTAAACGTAATAAAGAGTTTTCCAATTCTTCTTTTTCTTTTAATTTTTCTCGTATAATATGTTGATAAGCAGATAAAATGCCTCCTTCACTTACTGAATAGTGTGTTTCATCAAGACCTCTTTGTCTTAATCTTTGTAAAGTATCTTTGTAAACTAAAGTTTCACTTGCGTTACCGGTTAATACATGTTTATTAATATTTCTTCTTGCTTCGTTAATATCATCGTCTAAATATGTAATTGATTCTTTAACATTTTTAATTATATTCTTAATAACAGGAATTTTTTGTTTTGAAGACATATTAACAAAATTGCTCATATACTATTAAGCAATATAAAAATATTTATATTATGTATTTTGATTTTTCTGTTATTTCTATGTTTTGTTTATTGTCTAAAGTTAGCGCTCTTTGTTTTTTTTGGTAATAGTTTTTTAATTTCATTAACGCGCTGGTTTCTTTTTTTTATAGCATCATTGAGTAACATATTTGCTATATTAATCTGATTATTTATATATTTAATTTCTTTTTCAAAAACTTGTTTAAAAATTGTATTTCTAGCCATAACTTCATTAACTTCCAAATCATTCCATATTTTTTTATAATGTTTTGATTTATAGATATCTGTAAATTCGTTTTCTATCTCTGCCTCTTTTTTTTCGAGTTCATTATTTAATTTAATAATCACATCTGTTTGTTCTTCAATTTCACGTTCATGTTTTTTAACTAAACGGTCTCTATCATCAATTCTTTTTTTAGTAGTAGGACTAATATTCATATATAAAATAATGAAGAAAAAGATTTTTTTTCTTAATTATTTATGATTAGTCTTGATGTTTTTTAAAAATGCAACTATCATAAGAAACAATAGAATTTTTTTTAAGTAAATTAACATCATCAACTTCACATGTAGCCATCCAAACTTTTATAATACAAAAATATTTTTTTGGAGATATTGTAATACCATTAACTAATTTCATATGGTTTTCATCATCAAACAATGTATTACCTAGTATTAAAAATATCAAATTATTCCAAACATCAAAAACTTGACGATTTTGAATTTTAAACGAAAAACATCCTCCATTTTTATTTGCTTGGTCTTCCCAAACAGGAAATATATTATTTTTCATAAAAAAAAACATACAATTAGTAATATATAATTCATTTAGTTGTTTTGTTAAATGACAGGTTTCTTCTAAAGAAGAAACTTCAATTACTTTTTTATAACTATCAACATTCCAATTATTATCAGAAGTAAGATGATACCATAATGTCCATTTATCCTGTAGTGTATTATTTTCTTGAGACATTATTGAAATTAATAAATTATATTTATATGATTTCGTATGAATCTTTTTTAAGTCGTATCTTTGTTGTTTTAATATTTATTTCATTTAAATTACAATTATTATCTAGAATAGATAGTATTAATTTATCATTATCTTTAAAGTTTATTTTATAAAAATAACTAATATACCATTTAATAAAATCCAGATCAATTTCATTGTCGTTAATATAAAAATTTTTTTTATTTTTAATATCAATTTCAATAATATTATCATCATTAATAATTAGTGTAATCGACATTAAAGAAAAATTACATTTTTCATATATATTATTTGTTGTATTTATATTATCATTACTATTTCGCACTATGAAATAATCAACATCATTATCAGTAAGAATTGAACATTTCTTATTAAAGCTATTAAATGATTCAATAATGTTATTGTTATCCATAGTTCGTTTTTCATTTGACACATAACATAATGCGGGGTCTATAAATGGAGAAAAAATTTTGTAGGTTTGTTTACAATGTTCAAATAAAATAGTTCCAAACTTAACACAATTATATAGTATTTTAGAGACACAATTATTCATTATTTAAATAATATATTTTTTATTTAAATAATTTTTAATATGTAAAGAAACTATCAAAATCTAAAGAGTTTAATTTATTTGTGATAGCGGTTGTATTAAAGTTTCCAAACGCCTCTTCTACTACTTGAGAACCATCTTCAGCGGGGTCAGATGAAACTGTTTGTTCGGTTAATTTATCTGCGGGAACATTTTGTCCTTCTGATGGTTGAGCTCCTCTAGCAGCAATTGCTCTTGGATTTTTGCTTTCTTGTGGAGGAACTATTTCTAAAGTATTATTTGGAGTATTTTGAGGTAAATTTGTAGTTTGTGAGTTTATTTGTTGCATTTGTTGAATTTGTTGTTCTAATTGAAGATTGTTTTGTCTCATTTGTTCGAGCGTTACACGGTCACTATCATTTGCTGGGTCATTGTTAAATACTTTATTTGGTTGTCCGGGTCTAAACCCAATGAAATAAATAAGAATTAAAATTAACATTGTCATTAGTATAAATGGAATAAAAACAATTAACCATGAAACAACACCCATACCACGTTCACATAATATATTAAGCATTGTTGTTACAATTATCATAACCCAAAATTTAAAGAAAGCTGTATTAAATTGTTTTTTATATATATCAACAATAATTTGAATAAGAGAGAAGCATAAATATACAATTGCTGGACTACACATTGCTGAAACGGTACTATTGTTATCAGACATTTATATTATATTAGGAAAAAATAGATATTAAAAAAGATTAATATATATTAATAAATGGATATTAGTAATTCATCAACCGAAAGTACTAAAGAAGACAAACAGGCACAGATTTTACATGAAATGATAGAAATGGTAACAAGACAAACAGAATATGATTATGATACAGCTAAAATCGAACTAGAAAGTAATAATTGGGATTACAAAAATGTAATACGTAAATATATGGGTGTAACTGAAAAGAATGAAACAAAAAAAACATTAAATCAAGAAATATTTAAACAAATAAGAAATCATATGGATATGGCATCAAGTAATTATTACAAATAATTTTTATAAACCAAAATTATTATTTAATATTTCAGCTTTCGATATATTATTATTTTTTCTTACTTTAAATGAGTTAATTTTTGAATTTTTATTTGTAATATTGTAGTTATCATTATCTTCAAATAATTGTGGTATCGAACGTGTAAGTGGTTTATCAATAACTAAAATCAATTTTTCATATTCTGATAAGGCTCTATATTCAGTTATTGAAAGATTTCCCATAAATTTAGATAATGTGTAATAAGGATTTGGTGCGGGTTTTATATTTTTATTGTAGTTGTATATACTACTATAAATATAGTTTAATAAGTGATAACGTTCAAATTTTTCAGAATCATTAATATTTTCATTCATTAAATGAGCAGCAGCACATTCAGGGCTACAAAAACAACCATATACAACATATTTATTATTACTAGATGATTTATATTTTGGAATATAAATTGTTGGTGTGTCAAAATTTTCAGTACACCAAAAACAAGCAGATTTAACATTTGACTGACCTATATTAAGGTCATATTGAAGTTTATTAATTTTAGAAGATAATTCCCCTTTGATACATTTTTGATTTTCGCACGTTTTATTTTGTTCAATAATATTTATTTCATTATTAGTTGAAATTTCATTAGTGATAGTTGTTTCTTTATTCTCAAGTTCATAAACTTCACTAAAATTATCAAGCGTATCTTTTGAAAATGATTCAATATTTTCAATATTTGGATTGTATGAATCATGTGACAATGTATCTTCAATAAAAATATCATTCAGTGAACATTTTAGATGAAGTATAATATTTGTAATAACTACATTAGAACTAGTATTATTACCATTCAAAGATACTATTTTTCCACCTTTTGGTTTTCGTCCTCTTTTTTTTGGTGGGGGTTTTTCAACAGGTGGTGCATTCGTATTATTTAAAGCATGATTTTTAGGTTTTCGTCCTCTTTTTTTTGGTAGTATGACATTTTGTGAAATGTCCATTATTATAAAGTATTTAAAATCATTAGTTTAAATACTTTAAAAAAAATGTTTAATTTTTATTTGCTATTATTATTGTTTTTTTAACAATAACAGTCGCTACATACAGGCTGGTAAATATTGTGATTACCAACAAGAATTTGTTCTTTATCATCTGATGTTCTAATAGTATATTCTGCTTTATTAAGATTACACATTGTACATATTGACGTTAATTTTTCTACTTCTCGACAGTAAGGAATAATATTTAGAAAGTCTCCAAAAGGCTCTTGTTTATAATCAGCATCGAGGCCACTCACAATAATTTCAATATCAAGTTTATGTTTTGAAATATATTTAATCCAATATAAAATATCTTGAAAGAATTGTCCTTCATTAATAAGTATAGCTTTGTAATTATTATCTTCTATTTTATTTTTAGTGATTGTCATTAGTGTTGGTATCATTTCACATTCAATATCAGTAACATCATTATGTGTGGCTAGAAATTTTGTTGAATATCGATTATCAATACAATGATTAACAACAAGGATTTGATTAGATTTTATACGAGATGCTAACAGACGATTATAATGACCAACAAGATGTGTTGTTTTTCCAGAAAACATGGGACCGATGATTAGTCTGAGAAACATATAATTATTTATTGTAATGAATAATTAAATCAATTTAATTTAATAAATATAAAGTTATTAAATAATAATTATTAAATGACGGATGAATTAAAACAATCAATACCATGGGTTGAAAAATATAGACCAACAACATTTCAAAATATAGTATTAGATGACGTAAATAGTAAAATTTTTGAAAATATAATTAAATATGATTATTTTCCGAATCTATTATTTTATGGAGCTCCTGGTACAGGTAAAACAACAACGATTATTAATTTGATAAATACTTATCAAAAGTCAAAAAATTGTGAAGATAAATCATTAATGATACATTTGAATGCGTCTGATGATCGTGGTATTGATGTAATAAGAAGTCAAATAAATCAATTTGTAAATTCAAAATCTTTATTTACAAGTGGATTAAAATTTGTAATATTAGACGAAGCCGATTACATGACAAAAAATGCTCAATTGGCATTACATAATATGTTTGAACATATGCCTTCAAATGTTAAAATATGTTTAATTTGTAATTATATTTCAAAAATAGAGCCATCTTTGCTAGGAGAATTTATTCATATACGTTTTAATAAATTACCAGAAAAGGATATTATAACTTTTTTATCAAATATTGCGAAGCAAGAAAAATTAACAGATATGACAAAACAGAATTTAAAAGCGATACAAGAATTTTATAAGAATGATATACGTAGTATGATTAATTTCATGCAGATAAATAAAAAAACAAGAAAAACAAATCTAATTTTAGATAGCAATATATTGAATGATATAGTTTCATTTTTAAAAAAAGAAACTAACCATACAAAGGTTAATAATAAGATTGAGTATTATTCATTAAAGTATTCTATAGAAAAACAAAATTTAATAAAATTTATATTAAAATTTCTAATTATTGAAAAACATATATATGATGATGTAATATTAAATCTAATGGAGGTGATTTCACACAGAAAAAATGATATAAATATAATTAATAACTTTTGTATTAATAAGATTTCATTTTATTTAAATAATAATAAATTGATTTAAATAATTAGTTACATTTTAACTTAAAGAATGGATGTTGATGATGAATGGGCGGCATTTTTAGACGATGATGAAATAAATGATGAAATCATAGTCAAACCAAATGATACAATTGAAACATCATTAATATGTCCATTACCTTCAGACATATATATATCAACAAAAACAGAAATAGGATTTTTAAATAAAACAGTAGATTTAAAAAGAAATTTTTGGGAGATAGACTTAATTCCATATGATAGTCAACAAGAAGGTGTGATAAAAAAACAGATGAAATTTATATCAAATACAGAAGAAGAATTTGAAAATTTACAAAATAATCTTTTAAAATATAAAAATAATTACATCGAAGAAAGTATAATTTCAACTATAAAGGCAGACATTGGAAATAAAAAATACAAAGATGTGAGAAAAGTTTCAATAGGAATATCAAAAAAGGACATGATTACAAATAGAACAAAAAAGAAGGGGGCTTTCTATAATTGTTTTGTTTTGATTATAAGAATAAAAGAAAATGGTAATTTTAAAGAGTATCATGCTAAAATATTTAATACAGGTAAAGTAGAATTACCAGGTATTCAACGTGAAGAATCATTACAATTAATAAAAACTAAAATAGAGAATATTATTTTGGATTCAAATGGAGATAAAAATTATAGTTTTATTACACAAACTCTTGATAGTTTAAGTAATAATGAAAGTATTTTGATAAATTCAAATTTCGACTGTGGTTATTACTTAGATAGAGCTAAATTATTTGAAATATTAAAAACAGAATATAGATTAAATACAATTTATGATTCGTGTACATATCCAGGTGTAAGGTGTAGTTTTTATTATCAAGATGAAATAACTGATGGTAAACAAGTTTCTGAAAATGATAAAAACATTTCTTTTATGATATTTCGAACAGGTAGTGTTTTAATAGTAGGAAAATGTAATGAAGTGGATTTACATAAGATTTATAATTTTATAAAGGATATGTTGATTAAAGAATTTCCTCGTATTGTAGTTGGAATAAATGAAAATAGGAAAAAGCAGGTAGTTGCTAAAAAAACAAAGAAGAAAATAGAAGTTATATGTCCTTAAAAAATTTATTAATTTGTTTAGTATCAATGGTATCTAAATCTAAATATTTGGAGAAATTATTTTTTATTAAGTAGTTATTTAATTTACTACTATTTATATTTTTTGTATTGATAAGTTTAATAAAATTTATTAATAAATTAATTATTTTACTAAAATTGTATTTATTTATAATAACATATTTGATAACAATAATAATGTTATTTATATTGTCTACAGAATTTACAGTCAAAAATGTTTCTATCAATATGTAAATATTTTTAGTAAATATATCAAAATTATAATTATACAAATGTATATTTTCAATATAATATATTAAAAGAGCATTATGAATATCTATTAATTCACTTAAAATAGGCATAATATACTGTATATCAATATCATTTTTAATATGTTCGATATCCTTGAATACACTTCTTTTATATATAAATACAATAGCATCTGTTGTAGTTAAATTTATATGTGATGTATCAATATCACTGATTTGACGTATAAATTCATTATAATCTATAAATGACTTTTGTGTAATTTCATAAGTATAATCAATATTACATGATTGTAATAGTGTAATTTTAAAAATATTAGTTATTGATTTAAACCCATTATAAATATAATTTTTAAAGAAATTTACTTCTAAATTTGTTTGGTTATTAATACTATAGTTAAGAAAATCATTGATTAAAGTAACATATTTTATGAAAAATTTATATATATATTCTTTATTATGAAAAAATTGTTCATTCGCTTTTTCATCAACTAAATTCATTATATATATAATTTTGAATTTGTTTAAATAAGTATTTAAAGAAATTAAATAATTAGATTATATAAAGAATGGAATCAAAAGCTACATCTCAATCTTCTAAAGTTGAAGAATTACCAAGTTCTACGACTCTCCAAAATATTGCCAAACTCGCAGTAATACATGATAAGCCAGCAATGTTTGATTATTGGAATGATTCATTAGATAATAAAGTAATTATTGGTGTTAAAGAAACTGAAAGTGGACGACTTCAGTATCTTGTAAAGAGTGAAGATGAATATACAAGTCCTGTTGAAAAAATTTACAAGGTAGGTGGCGAGTATATCATTATGACCGAAAATTCAATCTATGTTGTTTCATCTAAGATTTCTACAAAACGCATTACGAATTAACTACAAAATCTTCAGATTCATCAAACAATAAAATATTGTCTGATAAATCTTTCATTTCTTCTTCATACTTACGGTCTTTTAAAACACGTACTTCACCTTCTAATAGTTTTATTTGATGTTGTAATTTTTCTGTTTCGCTCATTGTTGGATAGTAGTAATTATATATAGAAGCACCACCATAATATACCAAATTTAAAGATTGGTTAAGAGCGAAAACTGTAGTTTTAACGACTATAGTTTCTACAAGCGATGCTGTAAAAGATAAGAGCATATTATATTATATAACTAATTTAATTTTATAATATTTTTTTTAATTTATTTATGCCCTCTTCAGATATGTTATTTGGAAATTGAATTTTAAAAACAATTTTTAAAACACCTTTTTTATTGTCACGCATAAAACCAAGATTTGGTATTGTTGTTACTGAATTGGGTTCAATTATTTTATTGTTTTTAATAGTAAATTCTTTACCACTAATATGATTAATATTAAATTTAAATCCACAAAGAGCATCTTTGAGTGATATTGTTTTGTTTAATATTAAATCAATACCTTCACGTATAAATTCGGTATCATTTTTAACTTTGATAAATATTTTAATGTCACCTTTTAAATTTTCATTTATTATATGACCTTTGTCGCGTATTATTATTAATTCATTGCTATCTATGCCTGATGGTATATCAATATATATTTTTTCTTCTTCTTCATTCATACCAGGTTTTTTATACCATCTTTTAATGGTAATAGGATATTTACAACTATTATATGCTTGTTCTAATGTAATTTCCAGATTTTTAACAATTGGTGGAGGTTTTTGAAGATTTATATTTGGTCTAAAACCGTTATGAAATACTTTTATATTAGGAAAACCAGAGTTAATTTCTGATATATCTTCTTTATTTAGATTAGAAAATATATCATTTTTTTGATTATTACCAAATCCAAACATCATATTTATTATATCATTTGGATCAATATTAATATTTTGAAAATTTGCTCCTGCATCACCATGTTTTTGAAATGTAGAAAACATAAATGGATTTTCTTCATCTTGTTCACCTCCTTTATTTGTTAAGTAAGAAAATGCTTCATTTATTTTAGAAAATTTATCATTTGCGTCACTATTACCTGGATTTTTGTCAGGGTGATATTTTAAAGATAATTTACGATATGCTTTTTTAATTTGTTCTTCACTAGAATTTATATCTAAACCTAATGTTTGTAGATGTTTTTTTCTTAACATTTTATTAAAATATATTAACAAAAACTTAAATACTTATTTACGCATTATATTAATGAGTATATCTTTTTTAAAAAAATATTCACCAAATAAATTAGAAGATTTTCTTTTAAAACCTGACATCATTTTTTTTCTACATAAATTAATCGAATCAGATAACATGAATATTATTATTCATGGTAGTTGTGGCATTGGAAAAACAACTTTAATTAACAAATGTATACAAATATATTATAATGGAATTGACAACATTGAAAATAACATTATGAATATTAATTGTTTAAAAGAACAAGGAATACAATTTTACAGAAATGAAGTTAAAATATTTTGTCAAACTAAAGCGAATATTTTAAAGAAAAAGAAAATATTGATACTAGATGATTTCGATAATGTAAATGAACAAAGTCAGCAAATTTTTAGAAACTATTTAGATAAATATAATAATAATGTTATGTTTATATGTTCGTGTAATAATTTAAATAAGATAAATGATAATTTTTTATCTAGAATTTTTGTTATAAAATTTAATATATTAAATAATGATTATTTACTAAAAATTTTTAATAAAATTGTTAAACAAGAACAATTACAAATTGAAAAATCTGTTGAAAATAAATTTATTTTATTAGCAAATAATTCTATTAGGAATTTAATTAATAATCTTGAAAAAATAAAGCTTTATTCTGGAAAAATCAACAGTAAAAATATTTATTCGGTTTGTAGCAATATTAATTATGATTTATTTGACCAATATACTGAATGTATATTAAATAATAAGATGAGTGATTCAGTTAGTAAAATATATGAAGTTTATAATAGTGGCTATTCTATAATAGATATTTTCTATTTTTATTTTATTTATATCAAACTTAGTGATAAGATTGACGAAAATAATAAATTTAAAATTATAAAAGTTCTATGTAAATATATCGCATTAATAAACAATAATTATGAAGACGATATTGAATTAGTATTATTCAGTAAAAATTTAATTCAGACAGTAAGGATTTAATCTTCATTTGATGTTAACATATACTTACAAACAATCATATCACTATTTAATAATTGTTCGTGATTTAATTTTAAAAACCAATTGTAATGGGTTCTTTTAGATAATTCTTTATCTGGAATATAAATGCCAAACATTTCATCTACAAATTCAATAAATTCAGTATTGAATAATCTCTCTAAATCAACAATATTATTTTGAGCATCCTTTTTACCAAGCATTTGTCCATTAATAAGTTTTATTTCCTTATTATTTACTAAATTTGACAAATATTTACATGCTGAATCTTTGAAATCACTTTCACTAGTAAAATCTTTTGATAACATTATTTCTAAAAATGTAATAAACTCTTTCATGTGAGAATTATTACGTTTACACCCCATAAAAGTTAAATCAGGTATATAACGCGTTTGTGTTGTATAAGAAGTTTTGTCTAGTTTTTCACAGGCAAACATACCATTATCATTTACATTTTTATAATATAAATCTGATAAATTTCGATTACACAAGAATGACGAAGGAACCAGTAAACCACCATAGGCATGTAAAACTTTACTTAATGCTAATGAACGAACTTTATTTCTAGTTGTTATATCTATCCTAGTTAAGTCGTGATTCCATCCTGAAAGTAATTTAGAAAATGATTCATCGTCAATTAAACAAATGTTAAATGTTTTATCGCATTTTTTTATAATACTTTTAATAGTATAGTAAATATATGGTTTATTTAATTCTCTTGAAGACCTAGAATTAAATGATTCCCAATTACGACTATTAAGTTCATTTTCTACATGAATCCATAAAAATGGTTTAGCATTTATATCATAATCACTAGTTAAATTACGATTTAATAGAAACTGTGCTATATGTTGATTTGTTTGATTATTTTCTACTTCTAAATTTTTTTGTTCCCATCTATTATATAAAATACCAAACCCTGTAATTACTATAAATAATACAATATATGTTGGAATATCTTTAGTATTCATATAATATAACTTACTATAAAAAAAGAGCTAATTAATTCATTATTTGTTTAAATTTACTTAATAAAATTTGATTTTGTTTTCTAGAATATTCTTCTTGTTTCGCAAGATTAAATGCTCTAGTTGTTGCTATTTTTTCATCATGTATTTTTTTATTATTTAATATATTATTGGATTCAGGTTCACTTAAAGGATTTATTACTTTCTTTCTCTCTTCTCTTAATTGTTCTGCGTTTTTGTATCTTTGCTTAACGTTATTATCGATTACAGGAATGAGTGTGTTTTCATGAGCATCTTTTAAATCGTCATATCTCAATTTACTAAATATATCAGATGAAAAATGACCTGTTGTTTCTTCTAAATTGCTTTGACCATAAGTATTTGTCATTTCTGAAATATCATAATTTATCATGACAGAATCCATTGATGCTTTTTTCTTATTTATAATTGAAGCCATCTCTCCAGTATTTTTACATGACAAATTTGAAATATCATCAACATCATTTTTATACCAATCTTCATAACCATTATCGTTATTATTAAATGACATCTTTTCAAAAATATCATTAAAAACTTTATTGAAATTTTTACTATTTTTAATTTTATTTATAATTGCTTCATTTTCTTTTTCAATATCATATTCAGGGTCATAATCTTTCTCAAAGTCTTCTTGTTTTCCTCCTGTTTTATGTCTAAATTGATGTATTTGAAAAAGTAATTTATATGCCTTTGAAAAAAACATGAAATATTTCTTATCAAGACTTGATTTATCCGGATGTGTTTTTAATACCATTTTTTTACAATATTTCAAGTCTTCTGATGTATAATTATATTCAATATTAAACAATTGTAATAGGTCATTTAAATCATAATTATCAATATCTAAATCGAGGTTTTTATTCATTTATATTATATTATTAAAGCTAATATTATAATATTACGTATTTAAATAAATTGTTTCACAGTTTCTAAAAATTGTTTAATCGTCTCTACATTTCCTGTAGAAGTACTTAAGGATGGTGCGAAAGAATTATTTTTCATATCATAAAAAAATAAGGTAGGTATCCCATTGAGCATTTTCATTTTTTTCATATAAGCAAAAACATCGATACTATTATCAATATCAATTTCTAGATATTCTATCTTATCTTTGACATCATCTCTTTTTAACCATGCGTCTATGGTAGGTTTGGCGTTTTTACATGGTCCACACCAATCAGCAGTAAATTTAACAAATAATGGTTTTTTTTTATTTTCAATAATTTTAATATAATCTTTTCTACTTAATTCAACATCATCATCAGACATTAATAATTATATTTCTAGTATTGATTTTATATCATTTTCTAATAAATTTATATCTAATTCAGTAAAATTTATTTTAGCTTCCCAAAAAAATTTACAAAATGCCCAAGCAAAAGAAAAATCATTATAATATTCACTGTGTTTTTCAATCATATAATTTTTTATTTTTTCAGGTAAAAGATTATTAGATGTTTCTGGTAAGACATAAGATAATTGTGTATAGGGATGAACACTATTCATTTGAGTTTTCTTAATATAATTTGTATTAAAGTATGGGATAAAAATAACCAAATCACTTAACAATGGAGCATATGTATAATTATACTGAAATCTCCAGTCATAACAATCATCTCTATAATATTTAAATGTCCACTCAAGAACCTCTAGATAATTAATACATATATTTTTTATTATATTATTACTACGAACATTATTACAATTAAACAGTTTACTATAGTATCGTTGTTGCCATTTTGTTTCTGATGGATTAATATACATTTCTATATTACGGTCAATCATTGGTAACATCAAAATTTTATCTTCAACTGTTTTTTTTATTTGTCTATATTTAGTTCTTTTATTATATTCTTCTTTTAGTCGCCTATGTTCATCTTCTGATAATTTTTCAATGAATATTTTAAAATTTTTCCATACTATTGTATTATTTTCAATTAAGAAACGATTTTTAGATAAGATACAATCTTTATAACAATTCATTAAAACATCTATTCCATCAGTTCTTATATTGATAGACGGAATATGTGGCATAAAATCATTTCCCAACAAGAAACATAAGAATATATAATCATCTATTCTTTTATCACTCCCAAAGTCATTATTTATTGTATGCTTTAAATTTGTTATATTCAATAAATAATTTTTTTTTGGATTTAGGTTTGTATTAATATTTTTAATAAATGCTGGGGTTTCCCTGTAAAGAAAAATGTTTTTACATAATTCAGTATGATTGAGGGACAACATAATTAAATCAGCATCTAAACCATAAATAATTGTTTCAGTACTAAGATGATAGTCTTTATTTTTTCTTATATAATTAAAAATTTTATGTTCACCTTCCCCAGGTTCTTGAGAACTTGATATTATAAAATTACAATTACTATTTATTTTAATATTGAAATTTACACGATTAATATGTTCAGCAAGATTTTTCATAAAAAATGTTCCAGGTGTAATAGAATTTGTATCCCATTTAGGTTTATCATTTTTTTTATAAATATCATTTAATAAATCTTTTTCATAACTTGATTTAAATCTTCTTATACGTTGTTGATTCAATTTGGCAAGGGGGGCAACTCCATCAAATGCTATTAAACAAGTTTTTGATGGAGAAATTAAACAAACTAGGTCACATATTTTTTCAATAACTTCTTTAATGATTTCCTTTTCTAGTACTTTATTATTATTTTCTTTACTTATTATTTCATTATAAGAATCATAAATAAGTGAATTTCCATCTATATATAAGTTATCACATTTTTTCCCCATTTCAATTACAATTTTAGAGTAATTTTTAATAATATAAGAATAAAAACATGGAATACCCATTTATATAATTATATATTTTTTATTTATATAATAATCAATATATAAAATATTTAAAAATAATAGAATCGTTATATATAATGTCTGATATCGAAGAAAATATAGATCCTTTAGACGTTTCAAACATAGTTATAAAAAAAAAGCATAATAAGTCTAGTAAGAAAACACAAAAAACATTAAAAGATAATAATACATCTATCGTAAGCAAAAGCTATAATGAACAGAAAGAAGCACTTTGTTATTTTATAACAAAGGTGAAAGATATTATTAAAAATTATATGAAATATTTAGTGACATATAAGAGATTAGATATTTTAAGTATAAATGAATTTAATATTGTAAATCAAGAATTAGAATTAATTTTTACAAATATTTTAAATTTTGAAATATATAATTTTAGTTTGTGTGAAGAAGATTTTGATTATCCGAAGTTGGTAGTTGATTTTGACGAAATAATTAAGAATTTATCGGGTTTATTTAAACAATTTGGATGTTTTAGTATTGATGATTATTTTTTTATAGAACATAATTTTTTATATGAATCTCCAGACGATGATATTAGTAGAAGTTTTGTAGAATTATTTAAAAATAATTTTCATCCAATTAAAATTAACGTAGTTGAATGGGAAAAAAACAATATTGGTTCTGATATTGGTACAAAAGAATTTAATAAGTTGTCGTTAATTTCAGAAGATGACCTTTTAATTTATGGGAAAAATTTTGAAAGTTTAGATTTATGTAGAGTATATCAATCTTTTAATCTTAGAGTATACGGAATGAGAACTATAATTCATTTAAAAGAGAAAAGACAGAGTCTTATATGTGATGGAATAGTAGATGATAATAATTTAGATCTTATCGAAAATAGTTATGTAATTAAAAAGATAACAGAACTAAAAGAGTGTATATACAATAATAACACTGATGATAAATGTTATGAAGATAATAAATTTTTAAATAAATTTTGCGATTCACTTACTATTAAAGATTTAATTATTTATTCAATAGATGAATTAAATACCAAGTACATTAGATTTTTGGTTAAAAGTAATAAACTTAATAGTGAACCAGTTTCGGATGTTGTAACTGACTTTTGTAATGATGACTTATATAATAAACGTAACAAGCTTATTAATTTATTAATAAAATTTGACAAATTAGAATATCAATTTTTGGCATATTTATTATATGATTTATTAAGTAGTGATGTGTCAACAACAATTGAAACAAATGAACAAAACATTATTTATGAAAGTTTTCCATGGCAAATTAAAAAATATTTTAAAAATGCTATGAAACAAACAGTTGATTATACAAGTAAATTATGTAATTATGAAGTAAATGTTCCATTAGAACAACAGATTTGCTTACTTAAAGCAAATGATTCAATTAAGCAGAAGGCTATGATAAAATTGAAAGAAGTTAAATCAAAAAATGATGATTCCGGAAGTAAAGCGCGTCAATGGTTAGATGGATTATTAAAGATTCCTTTTGGTGTTTATAAAGAAGAACCTTTATTAAAGTTATTTACAGAAATTAAAGAAGAATTTGAAGAATTAACGCACACGAAAAAACAAGATACAAACTTACTATTTATTAATAATTTTATTTCCGATTTGATTAGTAAAGCAAAAAATAATGAAGATAATAAAATTAATAGTATTGAAAAATTATTATTAGTTAAAAATAGGGCAGAATTGAAAAATAATATTTTATTTTTAAATAATGTTATGAAGCAACAGAATACAAATGTAAAAAACGGTTTTAAAAAAATGTGTCATTCTGGTAAAAAAATAGACTATATGTTTAATGAAATTAAAACATTTATAAAAAATATTAATAATGATAAAACATTAGTTGATACTATTTATACAAAATTAAAATTAAATAATGAATATGAAAAACAAAATACAATAATTCAATCTATACAAGATAAATCATGCTTAATTGATAAACAAATAAATGATGTAGATGAAATATTAGATAATTCAGTTTATGGTCATAATAATGCGAAACGACAGATAAAACGAATTATTGGTCAATGGATTACAGGTGAAAGTGAGCAATCTGGTTATTGTTTTGGATTCGAAGGTCCACCTGGTGTAGGTAAGACATCATTAGCAAAAAAAGGACTATCTAATTGTTTAAAAGATAATAACGGTGAATCTCGACCGTTTGGATTTATAGCTATTGGTGGTTCAAACAATGCGTCTACACTATCCGGTCACAATTATACCTATGTTGGTTCAACATGGGGTAGAATAGTTGATATATTAATGGAAAAGAAATGTATGAATCCAATTATATTTATAGATGAATTGGATAAGGTTAGTCAAACAGAATATGGTAAAGAAATTGTTTCAATATTAACACATTTAGTGGATTCAACTCAAAATGATACATTTCATGATAAGTATTTTAGTGGTATAGATATAGATTTATCAAGAGCATTATTCATTTTTTCATATAATGACGCAAGTCTAATTGACACAATATTGTTAGATAGGATACATAGAATTAAATTTCAACATTTAACATTAGATGATAAATTGGTAATTATTAGAAAACATATGTTACCAGAATTATATAAAAAAATGGGTATTGATAATATTATAGAATTTAGTGATGATGTATTGAAGTTTATAATAGAAGAATATACATGTGAACCAGGTGTACGTAAATTAAAGGAAATTTTATTTGAAATTGTAAGTGAAATTAATTTATCAATATTACAGAAAAGTAGTTACGAAATTCCAATAATTATAACAAAAGATGATGTTTCTAAAAAATATTTAAAAGAGAGAATGTGTGTTAATCCAAAAAAAATACATGATAATCCAGAGGTTGGTGTTATATGTGGATTGTGGGCGAATGGTATGGGACAAGGAGGAATTATTCCTATTCAAACAAAGTATTATTTAGCTCCAAATTTATTAGAATTAAAATTAACAGGTATGCAAGGTGATGTTATGAAAGAATCTATGACAGTGGCAAAAACATTAGCATGGTCATTATGTTCAAATGAAATATGTAGTAAAAATGTAAAAAATTATGATGAGACAAAATGCCAAGGATTACACATTCATTGTCCTGAAGGTGCTACACCAAAAGATGGTCCATCAGCAGGTACAGCAATTACTGTAGCAATTCATAGTTTATTAAATGGATATAAAATAAAAAATAATATTGCGATAACAGGAGAGATTAATTTACAAGGTTGTGTAACAGCAATTGGAGGGTTAGATTTGAAAATAATGGGAGGTATCAAGGCGGGTATAATACATTTTATTTTTCCAAAAGAAAATCAGAAAGATTTTGATTTGTTTAAAGAAAAATATGAAGATAAAATAGACTTAACAAATATAACATTTACAAGTGTAAGTAATATAAAAGAGGTTTTAGATTTAGTATATGTATTTTAACTTTGTAATTAAGATAATAGTTATACTATATTATATTAATATAGTATAATATGAGTAATAAACCGGGAGTTGTTGAGTCTTTTGTTAGAAAAAGTACAACTTTGTTAATATATCCATTGTTTTTTCCTTTTATATTAATATTTTATGCGATAACTTCATCTATTATGAATAAAGATTTAGGTGCTGTAGTATATATATTTGGATTAGTAATAACAATGATAAATAATTATTTAATAAACTCGGGAACTGTTGTAGAAAATAAATCATCTGGACTTAAAAGTGAATTTTGTTATATAGGAATACCATTTATTCCAAAATTTAATATGAGGTCTTCACCGAATATGGCCGTAATAACTTATACATTTTTCTTTTTCTTGATGCCATCATTTATTAGGAATCTTCATTATATGAAAAATCCATTAGCATTAATGGAATATATGTTTGATAAAAATAAGTTATTAATTTTATTTTTTGGTTTAACAATGGTATTTAATAGATATTCAGAAAAATATTTTGGTTGTAGTAATCCTAATATGAATGGTTTGGATATTTCAAACGGATTTATCGTAGGAATGTTTTCAGCCTGGCTAATGTTATTATTGTTTTATGTAACTGGTCATAAAAATTTATTATTAACTAGTCGATTTTTAGATAACAAGGTTTTATGTGTTGTCCCTAATAATAAAGTATTTAAATGTTCTAATGATAATAATATAAGTGCGATTGCTTTTTCGACATATGATACACCAAATAAGCGTTATGATGAACGTTTATATTATGGTGACCGTGATTTGGCTAGATTAGATGGAATGAAATTGGCAGGTATATGGACAAATGTTCATATCTATGGAAATACAGATTTAGTTGTTTATAAATATCCTGATTTTAAAGGTGATAAAATTTTAATAAAATACAGAGATATTAAACAAAAAACAAAACGTGATGAAAACATGCAACAAGGAAGATCTAAAAACACAGGTAATGATGTCAGTCCGAGTCAAATTGTATATAAATGGGAAAATAATTATATTAATGCGATTAAATCTTTCAACAAACAAATATATGACGCTACAAAGAAACACCATCCAGAAAAAACGATAACAACAGAAAGCATTAACATTGTTTTAGA
>CEQL01025746.1_pt1 | contig 21533 bp, 19 predicted proteins | sample 356281 | NCBI WGS metagenome assembly CEQL01 (sample SAMEA2621203, study PRJEB7988) | marine metagenome | biome: marine biome (ENVO:00000447); feature: surface water layer (ENVO:00002042); material: "saline water (ENVO:00002010), including plankton (ENVO:xxxxxxxx)" | depth 5 m
CAATTTTAGATCTAAATATTGATGGAAATAATATAGTCCTAAAAAGTGAAACAAACCCTGAGGGAATTATAAATTGGTATGATAATAATTACCTCACGTATGGAGTTCAAAATATGAAAAGAAGGGGTTCATCAAAAATTGGTTTTAAAAGAGTATTTTATATATCAAATTTTGAAATTCATTGATAGATTATACTATATTATTAAATACAAATTATATTTGTAAATAAATGACTAAAAAATCTAAGTTATTCAATAATGAAAGACTTGAAATAACGATAGATCGTCTTTGTCATCAATTATTAGAAAATCATAAAAATTTTCATGATACTGTTCTAATTGGTCTTCAACCAAGAGGAATTTTTTTTCTAGACAGAATCAAAAATAAAATAATTAAAATCTTAAATAAAGAAATAAAAACAGGTATTCTAGACACCACTTTTTATAGAGATGACTTTAGATCAAAAGAGATACCAAAAGCAAAAGAAACATTAATACCATTTTTAGTAGATGATAAAAATGTAATAATAATAGATGATGTTTTATTTACTGGTAGAACAGTAAGATCAGCAATGGATGGAATAATGAATTTCGGAAGACCAAAAAAAATAGAATTGCTTGTTTTAATTGATAGAAAGTTTAGTAGAGATATTCCAATTGAACCAACATATTGTGGAATGAAAATAAATACTATCACCTCAGATAGAATTGAAGTTAATTTAGCAGAACAAGGTTTTAAAGAAGATAATATATGGATTTTAAATAATTAAATGGAAAAGTTATTAAAAAAAGATTTATTAGGTATTAAAGACTTATCTGTTGAAGAAATAGATTTAATATTTGAAACAGCCGACCGTTTTAAAGAAGTTTTACAAAGACCTATAAAGAAGGTTCCGTCATTAAGACATATGACAATAGCTAATGTATTTTTTGAAAATAGTACGAGAACAAAATTATCTTTTGAGTTAGCCCAAAAGAGATTATCTGCAGATATAATCAATTTTTCATCTTCAGCAAGTTCAGTTAAAAAGGGTGAATCACTTCTAGATACTATAAATAATATTTTAGTAATGAAAGTTGACATGATAGTGATGAGACATCCAAATCCAGGAGCATCTCATTTTGTAGCTAAAAATATAAATGCTTCAGTTATAAATGCAGGAGATGGGACTCATGAACATCCAACACAAGCTCTTTTAGATTCCTATACTATTAAAGAGAAGTTAGGAAAAATAAAAAATAAAAAAATTGCTATTATTGGAGATATATCACACTCAAGAGTAGCAATTTCAAATATATATGCTCTTCAAAAACTTGGAGCACAAATAATGCTTTGTGGCCCAAGCACTTTAATACCTAAACATATAAGTTCATTGAATGTTTTAATTGAAAATAATATTGAAAAGGCCCTTAAATGGTGTGATGTAGCAAATGTCTTAAGAATTCAATTAGAAAGACAAGGAAGTAATAATTTTCCTTCATTAAGAGAGTACAGCCAATATTTTGGTATTAATAAAAAATTATTGGATAAAATAGATCGAGATATCATAATTATGCATCCAGGACCAATTAATAGAGGGGTTGAAATAAGTAGTGACATTGCAGACTCAAATAATTCTTTAATTTTAGAACAAGTAGAAAATGGAGTTGCAATTAGAATGGCAATAATGTATTTACTATCTCTTAATAAGCTTACATGATAATTTTTCTTTATCTACTACTAGCTGTTTTAATAATAATAATTTTAACATCAAAATTTAAAATAAACCCTGCTATAAGTTTAATTATTGGTTCTATTTTTTTGGGATTAATACTTAAAATGAATTTCTTAAAAATAATTATTTTAATTTCAGAAGGTATATGGAGCTCAATAAAAGGAATTGGATTAATAATTTTATTCAGTTGTATAATTGGCCAAATACTCAAGGAAAGTAACTCAATAAAAAACTTTGGAAACCTAATTCTAATAAACTTAAAAAATAAATCATTATTGTCACTAAATATTCTTGGTTTATTCATAGGAACAGTTGTTTTTTGCGATTCAGCATTTTTAATTTTGAATGGAATATCAAAATCAATTGCCTCTTCGTCTTCATTATCTTTAAATAGTCTTAATCTTTCTCTTTCGGGTGGTCTTTATACTTCTCATGTTTTGATTCCTCCTACTCCTGGGCCTATAGCTGCAATTAATAACTTTGATATTCTTGATAAAATAGGTACTGTTATGATTCTTGGAATTATTGTTTCGATACCTTCATCATTAATATCTTTCTTATTTGCAAAAAGATTAATAGGGGGGTATAATTTTGACGATAATTTTAAACCTAAAAATTTAGAAAAACCCCATAATTTAGCATATCTAAGTATAATTATTCCATTATTATTAATAAGTCTAAACACTGCAGCAAATTTTATATCAAAAGATGAAATGTTTTTACTTTATGATTTCTTTAAAATAATAGGCAATCCAATTTCTGCATTATTTATTGGGGTAATACTTTCATATTTTATTCCAAGAGATAGAAATTATGACTATAAAATTCTCAAAAATTCATTCTATGATTTTTTACCAATTATTTTACTAACATCAATGGGTTCAGCATTTGGAAACATTATTAAAAATTCTGACTTAACAAGTTTATTGCCAAATATTATAAATATTGATAATAATAGCCTGATCTATATATGTTTGATAAGTTTCTTGTGTAGTTCAATTATTAAAACCTCTCAAGGTTCGAGTACTTCATCGATAATTATTGTTAGTTCAATTTTATTTCCAATTATAAGTGATTTTGGGTTTGATATATTTGAATTATCGATGATTATTTTATCAATAGGTTCAGGTTCAATGATGATATCACATATTAATGATTCTTATTTCTGGATTGTAATAAAAAAATCAAAATTAAGTTTATCAAGCGGTCTAAAATATTTTAGTTTAATGACAATTTTTCAAAGTTTAGGAACACTTTTTTTTATATTATTATTAGTTGGAATATTTAGTTAATAAACAAGTTTTAAAAACTATTGACATCTAACCTCGTATAATCATCATAATATGAAAAATTGTCTAATTTTATTCTTATTATTAATATCAACAAATCTTCAATCACAGAACAGATCACAGTGGAGTAGAGAATCAGGATCTCAGAATTTTCAACTTCCTAAAATGATTCTAAAAGGCAAACTAGTTGATTTTGAATCTGGAGATGGTTTATCTTATGCAACAATATCTATAAATACAAGTGATTCAATTTTAGTTTCTGGAGGTATATCAGATGATAACGGAAAATTTAAAATAGAAATAGACCTTAGAAAAATGATGGAGAAAATAAGAAGTGAAAGAGATGTCTCTTTAAGAGGACTTGGAATGAATTTAATTGCTGAAATAACATACGTAGGTTACGAAACTAAGACTATTAATTTACCATTTACCAGAGATAAAAGAGAAATTGATTTAAATGATATAGAATTAGAATCAGATGCTACTGCACTTAGCGAAGTTACAGTCAGAGCAGAGAAAAGTAGCTTAGAATTGAAACTTGATAAAAGAGTTTTTAATGTAGGTAAGGATTTAAGTAACAAGGGTGGCACTGCAGAAGAAATTCTTGAAAATATACCATCAATAGATTTGGATATTGAAGGAAATATAAGTTTAAGAGGATCACAAAGTGTTAGAATTCTTATCGATGGTAAACCAGCAGGAATGATGGGGTTTGATGGACCTAATGCTTTTAAGCAATTACAAGGAAATGAAATTGATAAAGTTGAAATAATAACAAATCCTTCATCAAGATATAGTGCAGAAGGATCTTCAGGAATATTAAATATAATATTAAAAAAAGAAAGACTTAAAGGATTAAATGGATCTATCAATTTAAATACAGGCTATCCAACTCAAAATGGTATTTCAACAAATTTTAATTATAGAAAATCTAAATTTTCAGTTTTTGCATCAATAAGTTTAAATCAAAGAGAAACTAAAGGTGGGGGTTTTAGTAATTCTGATTATTTTCTTTCTGATACTACATATTCTTCATATATAGATAGGGATAATTTAAACAACAGTTTTTCATTTGGTGGGAGAGCAGGTATATCATATTTTCCTAATAGGAATAATATTTTTTCTTTTTCATTAGGTTCTAGATTAAGTGATAGAAATTCAGAGGAAAATAATAGTTATATTGACTATGATATTTTACAGAATGAAATTGCAAGAAATAATAGAATTGAAACCTCTGACGATTTAAGTAATAATATCAGTTATAATTTTTCATATACTAAAAATTTTAAGAAAAGAGGACATAATCTTAAGATGGATTATTCATGGAGTGATAATGATTCTGAAAATAGTAGTTATTATAATGAACCAAGGTTAGAACAAAGATCTTTCCAGGAGGGTTCAAGATATGACCAAAATATCAGAATAGACTATACATATCCATTTAATGAAAATAATGGTAAAATTGAATTGGGATATAAAAGAGATTATGACAATATGTCAAGTGACTACTATGCTGAACAGCTTTTAGATAATAATTGGATTAACATCCCTCCTACAAATAATTATGATTATTATCAAGATGTTAATGCATTCTATTTTCAGGCAGGAAATAAAACTGGTAAAATTTCCTATCAGCTAGGAATTAGATTTGAGGATACCGACTTTTATGCTAACATGGAGAGTGATAAACAAGAAACTAATCTAAAATATTCAAATTGGTTTCCGTCAGCATTTATTACTTATGAAATATCTAAAACAACATCTGTTCAACTTAGTTATAGTAAAAGATTAAGAAGACCTAGATTCTGGGATCTAAATCCTTTTTGGGGATTAAGCGATGGAAGATTCAACTGGGAAGGAAATCCTTTTTTAGAACCTGAATTAACTGATTCCTATGAAATAGGCTTTTTAAAAGAATTTAATTCAGGGAATATATATGTAGGAACTTATTATAGACATACTGAAGATGAAATAGAAAGGATTTTCGATGTAAATGATAACGGATATTCCGTTTTCAAACCAGTTAATTTAGGTTTTACTAATGCATATGGTATTGAACTTAACGGTTCAATAGAATTCTCAAAGAAATTTAGAACAACTGGATCTTTTAATTTGTTTAACTCGGAAACAGAAGGTAATTATAAAAACCAAAACTTTTATTCAAAATCATATAGCTGGAGAACAAGAATTAGTAATAATATAAAAATGTTTGATAATAATCTTGAAGGTCAAATAACTTTTGATTATCGAGGTCCTTCAGACTCACCTCAAGGTAAAAATTTATCCTCATATGGAATTGATCTAAGTTTATCTAAAGATATATTAAAAGATAAAAGAGGAACAATAAGTTTTACTGTAAGAGATTTGACAAAAACAAGGATAAGGAGATACGAAAGAGGAGGAAAACCACAAGATAATTATTTTACCGTTGGAGAATATGCGTGGAGAAGAACACAAGAATTTAGATTATCACTTCAATATAGAATAAATCAAAACAAAAGAAGAGGTGGACAAAGAGGAAATTATGATTCTTCAGAATTTGAAGGAGGAAGTGGTATATTTGGAAATTAGTAATAAAAAAAATATTTTTATACGATAACAGTATAAAATTGTATCTATCCAAACTTCAAAAGTTTATATTAAATAAATCTTATCAAAACTTAGTAAATGAGAATTTACAATTGGATTCTGACGCGATAGAAAAATTTACTCAAAAAAAAGAAATAGAAATTGATTTAATTAACTCATCAATAGATGATCTTCTATCTATAAAAAAAGATTCAGAATCCACTCATAATAATGAATTTGAAACTAAATATGGTTTTATTGAAAATGATTCAAACTCTCACGCTCATATTTATTTCTATGAGCCCATTGTTGATTTTTTTAGAATTAAACCAAAAAAAAATTTAGTTAATCTGCATTCATCAATTTTTGGAAATATCAGTGAATTAAGAAAAGATTTTGAAATAAAAAAAAGAAAATATATTCGTAAAGATGGAAATCACAAAAGAGGTATTATAAGAGGAGAATGTAAAGATCTTAAAAAATCTAAAGCATCATTAAGTAGATCTTTTTCTACTTTAATTAAAAAAAATTTAATTAGAAAAATTTCTTTAATTGATTATGATAATAAAGAAATAGGAGTTGGATTTAATCTTACAGAAAAAGGTAGAAAATTAGTCAATGAAATATAATATAGTTTTATTGTATAGTATATTAATCTTATTATCATGTGATAATAAGATTGAAAAAAAAAATAATTCCCCAAGAATTAAATCATTCACTAAAATAGTATCTCCAGTAAGTAACTCAATCTTTAGAGATAATGACTCAATAGTTATAAAAGTTCAATCAAGATCTGAACAAATTTTGAAATCAACTTTAGTCTTAGAGTCAGACTCTATAATATTCAATGATAGTATTAAAATATCAACTAATAGGTTAACCAGATATGGTAAACATAGAATAGTTATTAAAAATGAATTAGAATATAAAAAAGTTGAATCTATCTCTAAAGTATTTTATAAATACCCTCTAACTAAACCTAATAAAACAGATTATAAAATTTTAAAGATTTTACCACATAATAAAGATAGCTATACTCAAGGATTACTAATTCATGAAAATAATTTATTTGAAAGCTCTGGACAATACGGAAAATCATTCTTAAGAAAAAGTAGTATTTCTGATAATAAAACTTTAAATAAAACAATTATTGATAATAATTATTTTGCTGAAGGAATTACCATTTATGATAATAAATTGTACATGCTTACATGGAAAAGTAATAAAGGGTTTATATATGATATAAATTCATTAACTCAAATAGATGAATTTAGTTATAATACAGAGGGATGGGGTTTAACATCGTATCAAAATAAATTACTGATGAGTGATGGATCAGAAAAAATTTATTTTAGAGATCCATATAACTTTGAAATCTTAAATATATTAGAGGTTTATGATAATAATGGTAAAGTAGAAAATATAAATGAGCTAGAAATAATTAATGATAAATTATTTTGCAATATTTATGGAGAAGATATTATATTAATTGTAAATATAAATTCTGGAAAAGTTGAAGGAAAATTAAACCTAGAAAATTTATTTAATAAAAATAATTATAATGATAAAATAGATGTTATGAATGGAATTGCGTATAATAGAGTAAAAAATTCAATTTTAGTTACTGGTAAATGGTGGCCATCTATGTATGAAATTGAAATATTAAAAAAGTAAAAAAATGAATTTAACTGATACTACAAATAAAATTAAAGAACTTTCAAAAAATAGTTCAGGTCAAATTGAATCAAAAATAAAATTTAAATTAAATGATGGGTGTATTTTCATAGATGATACTATTAATCCTACATTAATTAATAATGAAGATAAAGAAGCACATTGTACTATATTAATTGATAACTCAGACTTCGAGAAACTTTTAAATAAAGAAACTGATTCCATGCAAATGTTTATGAGTGGAAAAATGAAAATAGAGGGAGATATGACAGTTGCAATGAAACTATCATCAATTTTTGGTTAATTGTGCGCATGAGAAGAGTCGAACTTCCACGACTAATTCAAGTCACTAGGCCCTCAACCTAGCGCGTCTACCAATTCCGCCACATGCGCAATAAAAAAATTATTGTTTTCTTTGTGTCCAAATTTCATATTTTGGATCACCTTTTGAACTAAAACCCTTATGGTGCCAATCTCCTTCTTTAATCTCAAAATTAAATTCTAAGGATTTCCCAACAGTATTAGAATCTCTAGAAAAAAATTCAATATTTTCAATATATTTGCCATTTTTGGCAGTATAAGTTCCTCCACCAGAACCGTAAAACCCTTTTTTAGATGTATCATAAGCAATCCACTGAAATCTATTCCCTGCTAGTAACTTCATAGTTTTTCTTGGCCTATTGACATCTCTCATTCTCATTTCACCCCTCCTTTCAATTCCACTCATTAACCATGAACCAGTCAATATTTTCTCATCAGGATTTTTTGTAAATGTTTTTCCATCTAATTCCATCATTCCCATATCATTTTTGATATTAATTTTTATATTATTATAATAAATAGTATCTCCTACAAAAGATGAATCTAAAGAATTGAATTCTATCACTTCATAATAACCATTATCAATTGAATAAATTCCTCCTGAAGTACCTATAAATTTATTATTGGAAATATCATATTGAGCAATTGAAAAAAATTTATCTGTGTAAATTCTAACTTCAGAAACTCCATTAAATTCGCTAATCCATGAGGAATTTTCAAGTTCATTTGAATTATAACTGATATTTAAAAAAATAAATAATAATAGATTAAGCATTATCATTTAGCATTACAGGCATAACTAACATTATGATATCTTCATTTTCACTCATATTTTCAGGAATTAATAAACCTGCCTTATTGGGTTCAGATAGTTTTAATAAAACTTTTTCAGATTCAATGTTAGATAACATTTCTATTAGAAATTTAGCATTAAATCCAATTTCAATATCATCACCATCATGGTCACATGAAATTCTTTCGTTAGCCTCATTAGAGAAATCTAAATCTTCAGCAGATATTAAAATTTCTGAACCAGAAATTTTAAATCTAACTTGATTAGTAGTTTTATTAGCATATATAGATATTCTCTTTAAAGACCCCAAAATTTCTGACCTATCAAGAGTAACACTATTTGAATTATCATTTGGAATAACGTTATCAAAATCTGGATATCTCTCATCAATTAATCTACAAACCATTTTTACATTTTCAAAAGTAAAAAAGGCATTTGAAGCATTGAATTCCAATTTAATTTCTGATGATTTATCTGAGGGGATTATTGATTTAAGTAGATTTAAAGATTTTCTAGGTAATATCATATCGTGATCAACTTCATCACCCTTTATATCTGTTCTAATATATTTAACAAGTCTGTGTCCATCTGTTGAAACATATGTGCCTGAATTTTGAGATAGCTTAAAAAACACTCCAGTCATTGCAGGTCTTAATTCATCAGTACTTGTTGAAAAAATTGTATTAGATATAGCTGAATTAAGAATTTCAGAATCAATTATCGCAGAAAAGCCATCACTGACACTAGGAACTTTAGGGAAATCGGCTGAATTTTCACCAGCAAGTTTATATTTCCCATTATCTGAATTAATTTCTATATTATAGTTTTGATCATCAATTGAAAATGTTACTGGTTGCTCAGGTAAATTTTTTAATGTATCTATTAATATTTTTGCAGGAATAGCAACACTACCGTCTTCTTTGGACTCAACTTGTAACTCAACTATTACTGAAGTTTGAAGATCTGAGGCAGTTATTAATAAATTGCCACTTTCAATCTCAAATAAAACGTTTTCAAGAATTGGGACAACTGGATTTGATGTTATAATTCCACTGATTGAATTTAAATTCTTTAATAAATATGATGATGAGACAATAAAATTCATTCAAATAAAAATTTAGTGAAAGTAAATTTATAAATAATAATTAATCTTCCTCAGTAAAATCTAGAGTTTTAGTTTGATCGTTATCAGAAGAATCATTATCTAAATTAATATTTTTTCTCTTATAAGCTGGAATAGCTAATTTTTGTTCATAGGTTTCTTCTCCAGAACTATTATTATTATGATGAGTTATTCTTTTGTTTCTTTTTTTTAAATATTCATTTTTTTTATTTGAAGAATCATCGTGATCAAACGAGTCTGAGGAATCAAGTTCTTCAATTATAACTTCATCACGCTTGTCATTAGTCTCATGATTTTCATTAATTGATCCAAAATTATCCTCGTACTCTTTATAATCATCATCAATATTGTGAATAACTTCTTCAATTGGTTGATTATCTCTTTTAATAAATTCAATATTATTTTCTTCAAATAAATTTGTCTGATTATTGTTATCATCAGATTCATTGGAATTTTCAAATTCAGTATTTATTTTATTAAAACCTGTTGCAATTATTGTAACTCTTACCCTATCATCTAATTCACCATCAATTGCTGTACCAAAAATTATTTCAACATTAGATGAAGATGATTCATTAACCAAATTTGTAATTGTATTAAGCTCAATAGTAGTTAATTCATTATCTCCACCACCAGAAACAATATTTAAAAGAATTTTTTTTGCTCCAATAATACTTCTATCATTTAATAGAGGTGAATTGATTGCACTCTCAATCGCATTTTTAGCTCGATCTTCACCAGAAGACTCTGCAGAACCTAAAACTGAAGTTCCTGCATTTTTCATTACGGTTTTTACATCCTCAAAATCTACATTTATTTGTCCTGGGACTGTTACTATTTCGGCAATACATTTTGCACTTGTAGATATAATATCATCTGCTTTTTCAAAAGCTTTTGATTGGCTTAGATCACCATAAATTTCAATTAGCCTCTGGTTTAAAATTGTAATTACGCTATCACATCCTTTTTTTAATTCATCAACTCCAATTAATGCCTTTTCCATTTTAGACTTTCCTTCAAAATCAAAAGGAAGAGTGACAATTCCAACAGTTAAAATATCTAATTCTTTTGCTATCTGTGCAATAATTGGTGCTGCTCCTGTGCCTGTACCTCCTCCCATTCCAGCTGTTATAAATAACATTTTAGTCCCATCATTTCTAAGCATATCTCTAATTTCATGACTACTTTCTAATGCTGCTTCTCTACCTTTATCTGGATTAGCTCCAGCACCTAGTCCTTTTGTGAGTTCCATTCCTATTTGAAGTTGATTTTTAACGTTTGAAGAGTGCAATGCTTGAATATCAGTATTACATATGATAAACTCCACATTTCTTATTCCAATTGAATTCATATAATTTACTGCATTACTTCCCCCTCCTCCAACTCCAATAACTTTAATTATTGATTTATGATGTGATGGTATATCAAATTCAAATGCCATAGTTATTAATTTTCATCTTTAAATTCAGTTAAATCATCATCTTTTAAAAAGCCTTTAATTCTCTCAGTAACTAATTTTCCGAAGTTATTAACCTTTGGAAGTGAGGATCTATTAAATGACATATTATCATTATCATCTAAATTATTCAAAGAATTTACATAATCCCACAATAAAAGACCAACAGAAGTAGAATATTTAGGAAATTCAAGATTTACTATATCTGATTTTGTTAAGTATGAAGATGGATATCCTTTCCTTACATCTAATCCTGTAATATATTTTACCTGTTGTTTTAAATTTAGTAGTTGTGAACCACCACCAGTAATTACAATACCAGCTGATAATTTTTCACTCATACCACTATTTAAAATTTCTTGATGAACTTTTTCAAAAATTTCTTCCATTCGAGCTTCTATAATTTTATATAAATTATCTAATAAAATTTTCTTATCTTCTCTTTGTCCTTCCCCCTTAATCTTAACATATTCCTTAATGGGTCTTTTAACATATAATGCTTTTCCAAATTTAATTTTTAAAGCTTCAGCATGATGTCTAGGAAGTCCTAAACCTTCTTTAATGTCTTGAGTTACTATATCACCTCCAAGAGGAATTACGGCAGTATGTCTAATAATATTATCATGAAATATGGAGATATCTGTTGTTCCTCCTCCTATATCTACCAAACATATTCCATCTTCCTTATCATTTTCATCAAGTAGAGCCATACTAGATGCAATAGGTTCTAAAATTAAATTTTTACACTTGACGTAAGATCTTTTTATTGACTCCTCCATAATTTTAATATCAACTTTATTTGCACTTATTATGTGAAAGTCAGCTTCTAATTTTTTTCCATATTCTCCAACTGGATCAACAGACTCATGATCTTCATCAATAGTAAATTTTTGATGCATACTATGAATAATTTTATGATTTGTTGGTATAACTGCCATTTTTGATCTTTCCTCTAATTTTTTAATATGAGAAGTGTTTATTTCAATAGGTTCGTTTTCTTTATTCTGTAATCCAATTGAATGATGAGTGCTAAAGCTTCTTATATGTTTACCTGCAATCCCAACATTTACAAATTCAATAGGAACTTGTGCCATTTCACTAGCATTTTTTATAACCTCTTTAATTTTTGATGTTGCTTTAATTAAATTTTGAATCATTCCTTCAGAAACTCCTTCTGAGTCTGTCTCAGAAAAACCAATAATTTTTAATTTATTACTTGCAGTTTTTTCAGCAATTATTGCACATATTTTTGATGTCCCAATATCTAATGCAGTATAATATTTTTTTTGTTTGTCCATTGACTAAGTTTTATCACAAATAATTTGATTCTTGAATTTTACATTAACTGTCCTATAAGTATTCCAACCTTTTGCAGGAACAATTTTTTTATAGAAAAGAATAATTTTTTCAAATTTATCTTCAAAATTATCAGGATACCCAAAAATAATTTTTTGTTTTGAAAATTGAGGATGAATAATAATATTTTTATCAGAATCTATCTCTATTTCTGAAATAATTTTTGAAAAAAATTCATCTTCATTAATAATATTAATCATTTTTAATAAATTATTTCCATAGTTGGATGTTATCAATTTATTATCAATTAAAACTTCATCATTCATATGGATAAGTAAAACTCTTTTCGAGTATCTAGAAGAAATAGGAAAAAAATGACCTTTATTATTAATATAATTATCTGAAAGTTTACCAGAAATAATTCTTGCTATTGGATCATATTGTTGAATTCCAATATTTAAATTTCCAAGTAAATCTTTATAAATAGCTACATCTTTAATATGTGATATTAAAGAAAACTTTTTCTCTAAATCATTAAAGTTTATAATTTGCGAGTCCGATAAAATCTCTTTTGATAAAAAACTTTTAACAAAACTTTTATCTAAAAAAGTGCTATCAAGATTAATAATTAATTTATTATACTTTGACGAATTATTACTTTTAAAAAGTTGAATTAACGAATAAGCAGAAGCCAACAAAACTAAAATAACTAATACATTTTTAATTTTATTTATCATATAATTTCATATATTTTATTTATAATTTTTTTTGTAGCGTTTGGTGAAGCTAATTTTGATAATGAATTTTTCATAATTTCCATTTTATTTTGGTTTTCAAATAATTCAAATGCTGTCTTTATCATAATATCTTTTGCTTCTGAATCTTTAATTAATATACATCCTCCTTTTTCTGATATTGCATTTGCATTTTTTGTTTGATGATCATCAACTACATTAGGCGAAGGAACCAAAATTAAAGGTTTTGCTACTACACATAATTCAGAAATTGCAATCGCTCCAGCTCTTGAAATTATAATATCTGATACATTATAAGCTAGATCCATTCTTTCAATAAAATCTTTAACAATAATATTCTTATCATTTATGTTCTTTGAAAAAATATTCTTATAATAAAACTTACCTGTTTGCCAAATGACTTGATATGATGATTCTCTAATTAATGAAATGTTATTTAAAACACCTTCATTAATACTTTTTGCTCCTAAACTTCCACCTAAAACCAAAATTGTTTTTTTTGTTTTATCTAATCTAAAATATTCATGAGAACTTTTATTAGAATTTAAATTTAAATTTCTGATTGGGTTTCCGAAATTAAAAACAGTATTATTTTTAAATGTATCACTTAAATTTTCATATGCAGTAAAAATATATTTTATCCTATTTGATAACATTTTATTTGTTAAACCTGGAAAAGAATTTTGTTCTTGTATTGCAGTCTTAAAATTTAAAAAGTTGGAGAGTAATAAAAAGGGGCCAGATGAGTACCCTCCAAAACCTATTACAAAATCAGGTTTATGTCTTAATAAAATATAAAGTGATTTTATTATAGAAGACATTAATTTAAATGGAAGTAAAAAGTTTTTTAAAATAAATGGAACACCTAAAAATAATATATTCAATAAAATTGAAGACCTTTTAATACCAGAAATCCATAATCCATAAATTTGAAAATTATACTTTGGAACTATATCCATTTCCATTCTATCACTTGATCCTACAAATAAAATTTTATTATTAGAATTTACTTTTTTAAATTCTTGCGCAATAGCTAACATTGGGAAGATATGACCCCCAGTACCTCCACCACATAAAATAATTTTTTTTGGTTTATACATAACTTAGCTCTCTTTCATTTTCTCTACTTATACTTAAAATAATCCCAATTGTAATCCCAGTAAATAATTGGGATGTTCCTCCCATACTTACTAGAGGTAATGTAACTCCAGTAACTGGAAGCAATCCAACTACTACACACATATTAGTTACAGCTTGAATTACAAGTGCAAAACTTAAACCTGCACTTAATAGTCCCCCGAATGGTTTATCTGATTTAATAAATATTTTTAATCCCCTATATAATAAAATTAAATAAAGAATAAGAATTGTAACACCAACAATAAAACCATACTCTTCTATTATAATAGCATAAATAAAATCTGAAGATGACTGAGGCAAAAAGTTTTTCTGATTGCTATTTCCAGGACCTTTACCAAACAAGCCACCGGTTGAAACAGCTATGTAGGCTTGCTCAAGTTGATATGGTAGATTTTTTTTATTAATAAAATCTTCCACCCTACTTATTGCTGTATATCCTCTCTGTCCAGTTAATAATGCTATTCCTCCACTTATTGATATAAATAAAATTAAAAGAGAAAGATGAGAGATTTTTACTCTAGATATAAACATTAATAAAATTGATGTGGCTCCTAAAATCAATGCTGTTGATAAATTAGTCAAAGCAATAAAAAGACATATTAAACCAATCCAAAGAAACGGCATAATTAAAGTTTTAATGTTTTCTAAATCGTATTGTTTTTTTGAAAGAAAGCTTGATAAATAAATTATAAGTGAAAGTTTTGCAAGATCAGATGGTTGAAAAGCCATATTTATAATTGGTATACTAATCCATCTAGAAGCCTCATTAATATTAACTCCAAACTTATATGTTAAAAATAAAAGTGGTAACGAAACATATAATCCAATTAATGCAATCTTTGAATAATATTTATAATCAATTTTATGCGCAAACCACATCGCAATAAAACTAAATACAATTAACAAAAAATGTTTAAGTAAGAAAAATTCAGTATTACCTCCCTTTTGTTGAAATGCTAGTAAACTTGTTGCACTATATACTGCTAGTAAACCTATTATAGAAAGAATAATAGCAATTAACCATATATATTTATCTCCCTGAATATTTCTTTTTAACCATTCAATCAATTTATCTCAATTTTAAAGTTGCTAAAGTCATAATTGCAAGTAAAATAGAAACCATCCAAAACCTTGCAACAATTTTAGTTTCATGAATCCCTTTCTTTTGATAATGATGATGAAGAGGAGCCATAAGAAACAATCTCTTCCCTTCTCCATATTTCTTCTTTGTATGTTTAAAATATAATACTTGGATAATTACTGACAAATTTTCAATCAAAAATATTCCACAAAGAAGAGGAATCAATAATTCTTTCTTTACAATAATTGCTAATACAGCAATAATTGCACCAATAGATAAACTACCTGTATCTCCCATAAAGACCTGAGCAGGGTATGAATTATACCATATAAAACCAATACATGCTCCTACAAAGGCAAAAGAAAAAATAACTAATTCACCAATATTTGGAATATAAAGTATATTGAGATAGTCAGAAAAAATAATATTTCCAGATAAATAAATAAATATTGATAATGTAATTCCAACTATTGCTGATGTGCCAGCTGCAAGACCATCTAAACCATCAGTTATATTAGCTCCGTTAGATACTGCTGATATTATAAATATTATTATTAAGCTATATAAAAGCCATGTATAATTATGAAGAGTGTCTGGCAATAACCATTTATAATCAAACTCATTATCCTTCACAAAAGGTATTGTTGTAATTAAATCTTTTGTATCAATATGTTCAATACCATCTTTTAGATTTTCTTGAGATATAGATTCTGTAAAATTCCTAACAACAATTGAGTCATCAGTTATGATAATATATGAAACAACTATTCCTATAATTATTTGACCTATTATCTTAAACCTACCTTTTAAACCATCTTTATTTTTATTTTTAATTTTTAAATAATCGTCAATAAAACCTATTAAACCGACAAATACAGTAACAAATAACATTATTAAAATATAAATGTTATAAAGATCTGCAAATAGAATAGTCGGAATAAGAATTGAGATGAGAATAATAATTCCACCCATCGTTGGTGTTCCTTTTTTTTCTATTTGTCCCTCTAAATCTAGATTCCTTATATTTTCTGATAATTGGAACTTACTTAAAATATTAATAATTTTTTTTCCAAATAAAATGCTTATTATCAAAGAGAATATAGCTGCCATACCTGCCCTAAATGAAAGATACTGAAATACTCCAGCTCCTATTAAATCATAATTATTATTTAAATATTCAAATAGATTATATAACATTATTTATAAAATTAACTTTTTAATAATTTCTTTATCATCATGAGGTAATGATTTATCACCAATAATTTGATATTTCTCATGTCCTTTACCTGCTACAAGAATAATTGAATTACTATTAAACTTATCAAAAGCCATTTTTATAGCAATTTTCCTATCTGTTTCAACTGCATAATTATCATTGATAACACCATCAATAATATCTGATATTATTTCATCTTGATTTTCATTTCTTGGATTATCTGAAGTAAAAAATACAAAATCACTATACTTAGTAACAATTTTACCCATTTCAGGCCTCTTAGATTTATCTCTATCACCTCCTGCACCAACAACCGTTATAAGTTTTTTATTTTTCTTGAATTTTAAAATATTTAAAAGAACATTTTCTAAAGCATCAGGAGTATGAGCATAATCAACAATAGCTATTTGATTATTTTCTCCTATTAAAAATTCAAATCTACCACTTGGAGTATTTAATTCAGATAACTTTTCAAGAATTATATCCTTATTAATTTTTAAAATATTTGCGAGAGAATATACAGCCAGTATGTTATATGCATTAAAATCACCTATAATTTTAAAAGTAACATCTGTAGTTCCAAAATTTAATATTATACTTTCACTATTACTCTCAACTATTTTAGCATTAAAATCAGAAATATTTTTTAATCCGTATGTCACAATTTTAGATTTTGTATTCTGAGTCAAATATTTTGATCTTTTATCATCTAAGTTGATTATTGAAAATGAATCTTTATCTAAATCATCAAATAAAATTTTTTTTGCATCAATATAATTTTTAAATGTTTTATGATAGTCAAGATGATCATGTGATAGATTTGAAAAAATAGCAGCAAATATATTTTTTCCATTTATCCTTTTTTGATGAATGGCATGTGAACTTGCCTCCATAAAGCAATATTCACAATTTTTCATAACCATTTCATTTAAAATTTTTAAAAATTCAATAGGATTAGGTGTTGTAAGTTTTGTATCTAAAATAAAGTCATCTATTCTATTTTCTATTGTTGACATCATACCAACTTTCACATTAATCGACTTAAAAAATTGATATAAAAAATATACTATAGACGTTTTACCATTAGTGCCAGTGACAGCAATAATTTTAATTTTCTGATCAGGATTTTCATAATAATTTGAGGAAATATTATAAACAGATTCTCTTATATCTTCAACCTGTATAAAAGTAATGTGTTTAATTAAATTATTTGGAATTTTAGTACAAACAATTGTGTTTGCCCCTTTTGATATTGCATCTTCAATAAACCTATGACCATCAAAGTCATTTCCTTCAATTGCAAAAAATAGAAAATTTTTATTAACAAAATTCGAATTATCAGTGATGCCATTAATAGATTTATCTAAATCACCATAGGATGATAATATTTTAATACCCTTTAAAATTTCAATTAATTTTTTCATCCCAAATTTATATTAATTGAATTAAAGTTTTTTGATAATTTACCTGGAGGAATATTTTGATATTTAACTCTACCCTTTCCTTTAAAGGATACTTTTAATCCTCTTGACTCCAGTAAAAATATTGCATCCTTTAAAGTCATGCCAACAACATTTGGAACATATATAGAATTAGTATTTATTTTTTCCCAATAAATTGAATTGTCAACTAATTTAGTTCTAACCCAATCACTTTCATTCGTTGAATGATTTGATAGAGCCATATTATTAGATAAATAGACAAGATCCTTTCTAAATCCAGATCTAATCTGGGGAAAAGAAAATTTAAATTCTTCATTTTCTATTTCAGTAAAATATTTTTCATCAGAAATAAATATTTTATCAGCTATTTCTTTAAATACTGGAGCAGCAACATCACTCCCCCCAATTCTATATTTTTTTGGATTATCAATTACAACTATACAACTATATTTAGGATCTTCTGAAGGAAAAAATCCAGAAAAAGATGTATAATATCTATTAATATATCTTCCCTCATAAACTTTTTTTGCTGTTCCTGTTTTACCTGCAATTTTATAATTACTGTGTTTTATATTATCTGCGGTTCCATTTTCAACTACACCTTCTAGTAATAATTTCATGGTATTAATTGAATTTTTTGTTGCTATTTTTTTGGGAGATGATTTAGCAAATTCTAGAATTGTTTCGTTAGCATTTATGACTTTTTTTACAATTTGAGGTTCAATATAATATCCTCCGTTAGCAATCGCATTATAAAAAGTTAAAGTATGTAGAGGAGTAAGCATTAATTCGTAACCATGAGCAATCCATGGTAAAGAAACCTTACTCCATGTAGAATCTAAATAATTTTTAATTTGAGGTTTTGATGAACCAAATATTTGAAAATTAAAATTATCATTAAACCCAAATTTCTTTAGATAATTAAGATAATTCTGAGGCTTATCTTTAAAGGTATTATCAATTAACATTGCTACTCCTATATTTGAACTTTTTTCAAATACTTCTTTTAAAGTAATCTTGCCAAATCCTCCAGGCTTGTGGTCTCTCATTATTTCAGTATAAAATCTAAACTCACCTTCTCCAGTATCAATACTATCATAAACTGACCTATTAGTTTCCTCAACATATGCTAATAAGCTAGCTAGTTTAAATGTGGAACCAGGCTCATGCATTCCTTGAATCGCATAATTATAGTTCTCAGTATAATAACCTGATTTATTTTTACTAAAATTAGAAATCGCTTTTATTTCTCCAGTCTTAACTTCCATTAAAATAACAGATCCATTATCTGCATCATTTGATTCTAAACCTCTCAAAAGAGCAGACTCTGCAATATCCTGTAAATTCACATTTATAGTTGTAACAATATCATATCCATTTTTAGGCTGAATTTCTGAACCATCATAAATTGGCATCCAGTGGTTTCCAGCTAACTTTTGTGTTAAAATTTTCCCATCTATACCATCTAAGTAAGAATTGTAACTATATTCTAATCCTACTGTGCCTTTATTATTTTCATCTACAGAACCAATTGTTCTATATCCTAATTTCGAAAAAGGTCTAAATCTTTCATCTTTTTTCTCAAAAAGTATTCCACCATTTAATCTACCTTCTCTAAAAATTGGCCAATTTGATAATAACTTTTTTTCTTGATAGTCAATTTTTTTTCTGTTTAAGAGGAGATATCTTCTATTGTTTTTTCTTGCAGAAATAATATCATTTTTATACTGATTTTTTGTCTTATCTTTAAAAAAAGATGAAAGTAAAAAAGATAAAGAATCAATATTTTCATCTAATAATTTCTGAGATGCAATAGAAGGGTCAATAGCAACCTTATAAAACGGCAATGATGTTGCTAAAATACTTCCATCATCAGATAAAATATTACCTCGACTAGCTTTTATATTATCAAACTTAAAATTGATATTTTCTGATTTTGAATGCCAATATTCTCCTTGTCTAAATTGGAGATCAAAAATACTATATGTTATAGCCAAACTAATTAATAATAAAAAAGAAAAAACAATTTTGACTCTAAATAAAATTTCTTTTTTGATATTCATTCTTCAACTGTAATTTTTTCCGGTGGTAATTTTGAACTCTTTAATTTTAAACTTTTTACTCTTTTTAAAATTTCTGTTTCTTTTCTTGAAAACATATAATTATTGTTAAGAGTAATATAGTCTGTCCTTAACTCTTCAACTTCTTTTTCTAATCGACTTATTTCTCTGATATTTTTTTCTACAGAATGTTGATTACTTATGTATATAATTAAAAAAAACAATAAGTATAAAACTTTAAATAAGTCAAAATTAAATGAATCTGGTAATTGATTTTTCAATGATTCTAATAGGTTATTTATATTATTCTTTATACTCATAATCTTTCTCCTATTCTAAGTTTAGCACTTCTTGATCTAGAGTTTAAATCTATTTCTTCATCTGTTGGAATAATTGGTTTTTTATTTATACTCTTGAAAAATTCTATTTTATGCCCATATAAATCTTTATTATAATCAGAATTAAAACTAGATTTATTTATAAAGTTTTTAACTAATTTATCTTCAATTGAATGGTAAGAAATAATTACTAATCTTCCAGATCTATTCAAAAAATCTACTGATTTTTCTAACATCTCTCTTAATGAATTTATCTCATCATTTACTTCAATCCTTATTGCTTGATAGAGTTTAGATAAAAATTTATAGCTTAATTTTTTTTCTGAAATATTTTGAATTGCTTTCAAGAGATCCTCATTATTTCTTATCCTCTTCTTATTTCTATAAGAAATTATTTCTCTAGCTATAATTTTAGAGTTTTTAATATCTCCGTATTCAAATAAAATATTCTGTAGACTATCTTGATCATAATTATTTAATACTTCCTCTGCAGATAAATCATTTTTTGTAGACATCCTCATATCTAATCTATTATTACCTAGGTAAGAAAATCCTCTTTCTTTATTATCAATTTGGTGAGAAGAAACTCCTAAATCAGCTAATATACCATCTACCTTATTTATTCCTCTCTCTTTGATATGAAGATCAAAAAATTTAAAATTACTTTGAATTAAGAAAAAATTTTCTTTTTTGATTTTATTTTCATTTATAGCTGAATTATCTGTGTCAAATGAAAATAATTTTCCAGTTAAGTTTAATTTATCTAGGATCAACTTTGAATGACCACCACCACCAAAAGTTAAATCAACATATGTTCCTGAAGGTTTGATACTTAATCCATTAACTGATTCATTAAGTAAAACTGGAACATGATATTTCATAAATCATTAAATATCTAAATATTTTTGGGCAAGAGATGAAAACTCTTTGCTGTCCTTAATTAAATTATTTTTATATGATTTAGGATTCCATAACTCAATAATATTCCCTACACCAATCAAAATGACTTCTCTTTCAATTCCACAATGAGATATCATATTTTTAGGAATTAAAAACCTTCCATTAGAATCAAATTCAATTTGAGATATACCACTAAATAAGTTTCTCTTTAATTTTCTTTGCTCTGAACTGAACTCATTCAATGAGTTAATTCTTGTATATATATGTTGGAACTCAGTAATAGGATAAATTATCAAATTAGATTCAAAACCCTTTCTGATAATTATACTTTTCTTAGAAGCTTCAGGCAAGACTGATTTGAGCCTTG
>CEQL01149164.1_pt1 | contig 21043 bp, 24 predicted proteins | sample 356281 | NCBI WGS metagenome assembly CEQL01 (sample SAMEA2621203, study PRJEB7988) | marine metagenome | biome: marine biome (ENVO:00000447); feature: surface water layer (ENVO:00002042); material: "saline water (ENVO:00002010), including plankton (ENVO:xxxxxxxx)" | depth 5 m
TAGAATACAATTCTATTTTATTTTTTTTTAATGAAGCTTGATCAATGTTAAATATTCCAGAGCCAATTTAGTAAATTTTTAAATGAGATTTTGTTAGCACTTCATCATCAAGAGTTTCCAAGCCCGCTATAAGTCCCATAACATCTTCAGTGAGTAAATCTATCAGCTCATTTTTTTTGATTTTTCTTTTTAAAGGATTATTTATTATGTTGATTTCATTATCCTTTATTTTTTTTAAGGGTTTCTGTTTGACTGTTGCAAAACTTGACGTCCCTATTAGGATACTTCTTGTCATTGTGTTCTTGATACTACTTTCTTAGTTTACTTTGAAAGTATTGAGCTAAAATATAATTAATTATCAAACATGCGTCTTCAACAGGACCATACTCACCTTTAGAGGTAGGCGCTTAGACTTTAATATTACATAATTTTTTTAGTTTTCCTCCATCAAAACCCATTTGCCCCATAATTTCGGCAACAAAACAATTTGGTATTTGTATCCAGCTTCCAATGCTTTCTTGATTAGATGATAATTTCTTTCTTATAGATTTTATTGATTTAAACCTATTCATGTAAAATTATGAGCTTTTAGATTTAATTTGTTGTAACTCATTGACAATTTGTAAAATACCTTCCCCAATATCTACATACTTGTTAGGAACAATTTTTTTTGTGAATTTTTTTTGTAGAGCGTATGGTGTTCGAATATAGTGGCCAATTTGATATTTATCGATTATTTTTATCTTTTTTTCTGAAATATCTAATATTTCACCAATCATTTTTAATAGATTAATCACTTTAATAGTCTGTTGGCCAGTAATTGTTAAAGCCTGATTTTCATATTCCTTATCTAAAATTAAAACTGATGACTCAGCAGCATCTGTAACATGAATGTATTCACGAGTTGTGTCCATATGTCCTTCATAAATTAATTCATTTTCATATATCGCCTTCTTTATTATTCTAAAAATTCCATTATTGCTGTCTGCCCTGGGACCATATAATGAACCATAACGTAATATGGTAAAATTTAATCCGTAACTTTTATGAAATTCCTCTAAATAATTCTCACATGCAATTTTACTACACCTATAAAAACCACCTTCATTACTATTGACATATACTGTACTTGCAAAAATAAAACGATCAACTTTATGTTTTTGACAAGCTTCCATAATATTAAGATTGCCAATTATATTCATTTCAGCAGTATGTATGGGCTTAGTAAGCGCGAAATTAAGGTCAGAAATACCTGCAAAGTTATATACAACACTTGCATTAGATAGGACTTGTTCCAATGATTCTTTATCAAGTATATCTCCTTCAACCATATGCTGCTTTTCATTTAGCCATGGGGATACTCTCTGGTCAAAAATAAAAGTATCATAACCCTTATCTGTCAAACAATCAGCTACGTGTGATCCTATAAATCCACTTCCACCAATAACAACAGCCTTCTTCATCTTAATTTTCTATTACTTTATATGTCATAATTAAATTTTTATAAAATTAGTGAAGATACTGAATTTTCTTCTCTAAAAATTTAAATGAACTAATTGTATTTACCTTTTCTTTTTTTCTTAATAGTGAATTTTCAGAATTTATTTTTAATATAAATTGTATCCCTGTACTTTTTGCTGCACGGAAATCCTCAAAACTATCACCAATAAATATTGATGTTTTTCTATTTTTTTTAATTTCATTTATATGGCAAACTTTTGATTTTGGCGACCCATAGATCTTTTTAAAGTATTGTATTATTCTTTTCTCTTTTAAAATTTTTTCTATTTTCTCTTGTGGTGTCCCAGTAGAAATATAAAAACTTCCTATATTTTTTTTACTTTTCAAAAATTGTATTAATTGGTTTGAGGGCTTTAATTTTTTTATTTTACCTTCAACAAATGTGTCAAAATCTCTATCTAATTTCATTATCATTTTTTTTGTAACTTTTAATTTAAGAATATTCTTTAGTATAAATTCAAATTTAAAATACCTAGATTTACCAGTATTGTTTAAATGAAACCTCTGTGCTCGTAAACCATAATTTTTACCATAAGTTTTAAAAATATTATAAAAAGCAAGAGTTTTAACTTTATGGCTATTAATTATTACACCATCAAAGTCAAAGATTACGTTTATCTTTTTAAAGTTCACAATTGATTTTTTAGACATATTTTATCTTTATTTTTTTTCATTTTTTGAAATGCAGCTTTATCTAAAACAAAAATTATTTTTTTTGATAGTTTTAATGGAAAATTACTCTTCTTTCCATTTATTATATTTTTTAATACATTGCCTTTATTACTTCCATTTACAATTAAATATATTTTTTTTATTTTTTCTAAAAATTTTAAATTTAATGTGACTCTATTGATCTTATTAGCGGGCATCGCAACATCAACATATTTATTTAAATTGATATTCTCAGAATCTTTAAATATAGAGCAAATGTGTCCATCACTACCAAGTGATAAAATAGCAGCTTCAGGTGTAACATATTTAACTTTTTTGAAAAATTTTTCAGCTATAATTTCATAATTTTGTCCTAGATTGAAATAAATAAAGTTTAATTTTAAAAATATAATTGAAGTAAATAAGTTTTTTTTTAAATTTGAGTAATTAGTTCTTCTGTCATTATTTTTAAAATACAATCTTTCGTCCGAAAGGATGATCGTCTTATTCTTCGAAATAGTGATTTTATTTTTCTTTTTATTTAAAATATTTTTAATTGAATTTCCACCACTTATCAAGATAGTTTGACTTTGAGTAAAAGTTTTAGTCATTAAATTAAAAGCATTCTCATGAAAAGACTCTTCAAAATAAATGATGTTTATTTTCATAAATAATTGAAATTTACCAAAAATCTAAAATTTTAGCTTCAAAAATTATATTATCTTTTTAGATTTATGACCGATATCAATGCTTCTTTTTCCATCTCAGATCTAATTTCCTTCGAATAGCTTCCTATATGAGGTGTTAATATAACATTTTTTAATTTAGTAAACTTACCAAAGTAAGGCTCTTCATTAAATACATCCATGCATGCTCCGAGTATTTTTTTGTTTTTAAGTAAATTATATAGGTGTTCATTGTCTATGACTTCTGACCTCGCTGTATTAATAATCAGACAATTTTTTTTGCAAAAATTTAATCTTCGCTTATTTAATAATTGCTTCTTTGATGTTAAATTTATATTTATAGAAATTATATCTGAATTCTTTACTAAGGTATCGATTGCAGTATTTTTATGATTAACTTTTTTCTTATCGTTTATTAATGTATGTATCCCAAAATTTTTCATGATTCGATTAAGGTATCTTCCAACTTTTCCATAACCAATAATACCAACAGTTTTGCCATTTAAAACTGAGCCCATCTTTTTTTTCCAAATGTGATTTTTTAAATTTTTATCATGTTCATGGATATTTCTATAAAATGACAAAATATATCCAACTATTAGTTCTGCAACAGCTATCTCAGGAGTTATATTAGATTTAGTAAATTTTATTTTTTTTTCGTTAAGATAATCAATATCAATATTATCTAGACCTGAACCCATTCGAAAAAGATATTTTAATTTATAAAGTTGATTTATTGTTTCTTTATCGTAATTTTCTGTTCCAGCTATTATATATTCGCAATCTAGTGCGTATTTAACTAATTGCTTACTTGTAAGTTTTTTTTTGATGGGATTCTTTAAAAATTTAAAGTTTCTAATATCCTTTTTTTTAAAATATTTACCTGGCTGCTCTGTAAAAGAAGATGTGGCGATAAAAACTTTTGAAATATTTTCCATTATCAATTTTTATATTCCTTTATCAAAATATCATTTTTCATTTTTTGCTCTACTTTTTCTAAATCTTCTCTTGTATCAACGCTCCATGTATTTGTATTAGTTAGAACCATTTTTACAATATCATCATTTTCTATCACTCTTATCATATCCACTGATTCGATAATTTCTAATGGAGCCTGAGGTATATTGTTAAACTCTAGAAGGTAATCCCTCCTGAAAGAAATTATACAAACTTGTTTAAGCTTAGTTGCTTCTTTATCAAATTTTTTTTGGCTGGGAATAGCTTCCCTTGAAAAATATAGCGCTTCATTTCTTTTGTTGACAACAACTTTTACCTCATTTGGATCTTCAAATTCACTTAAATCATCTATCTCGGCCATAAGATTTGTTACTTTAAGATTTTTATCATTAATTAAAGGTGTAAAGGACTCAGATATCATAGAAGGTGTAAGCATCGGTTCGTCTCCTTGAATCATTACAACAATATCAAATCTTTGATTTAAATCCTTCTCAACCTTTAGTAAGCACTCAGCTGCCCTATCTGATGCTCGATCATGTTTATCAGAAGTCATTATGGCTTTTCCATCAATTGAATTAATGTAATCAAAAATTTCTTTATCACATGTTGCAACGTATAAGTCTGTTAATTCATGACACATTTTTGATCTAATATAACAGTGTCCAATCATTGGAATACCAAGAATATTTGCTAAAGGCTTACCTTTAAATCTAGAAGAGTTCATTCTAGCTGGAATAATTCCTAAAACTTTCATTTTATTGATCTGCCATAATTAAAATTTATAGACTTAAATTGTTCATAATATTAATATTAATTATCTTAACGAAAAAAAAGTAAAATTGAAATGTCAGAAGATACACATTCACTAAGAATGATTGAAAATAATTATATCATTAAAGGAGTAAAAATCACTGATACTCAGCCTATTGACATTACAAAAGATTTAGCTTTAGCAAGGAAAATGGCCATATATGAAAATAAATAAACTTACAATCGGTTCATGGATTACTCTAAGCCATCCCGCTATTGTAGAAATAATGTCTAAGTCTGGATACGATTGGTTATGTATTGATATGGAACATTCTTGCATCTCTAAGAATGAAATGACAAATTTAATTAGAGTAATTGAGGCAAATAAATGCTTTGCTTTTGTGAGAGTAGCTAAGAATGATGAAGTAGAAATAAAGAAAGCTCTGGATGCTGGGGCTCACGGAATTGTTGTGCCTCAGATTAATAGTAGAAAAGATGCATTAAAATTAATTGAGTATGCACATTATCCACCTAAAGGCAAAAGAGGCGTTGGACTTTCCCGAGCTCAAAACTATGGAAGAGACCTAGATCAATACATGAAAAAAGTAAATAAAGATTTAAAAATTATTGCAATTATAGAAAGTAAGGAAGCAATTGAAAATTTAGATGAAATCTTAGATGTTGAGTTAATAAGTGGAAGCATGATTGGACCTTATGACCTTTCTGCCTCGCATGGCTGTATTGGTCAACTTAAAAATAAAAAAGTAACAAACTCAATTGAAAAATATGAAAAAATTGCAAAAAAATATGATAAGCCTTTTGGTTTTCACGCAGTAAATGAAAGTAGAATAAATGTTAAAGTTAAAATAAAAAAAGGGTATAGATTTCTTGCCATTGGATATGATGCTCATTTTTTAATGAAAGAAAGTGATAGAAGAGTTCAAGAACTAAAATAACTAAATGAAAAAGAAATGATTATTTTGAATTATCATTTATAAGCTTTGACTCAATTATTGATTTCCATTTATTAAGATCTAAATTTAACCAAAATAAATTATTTTTCCTTGTCGATACTGCTAAACTTTTATTTTTAATTGCTTGTAAAAGACTTTTTGCATCAGAAGTAAACTTAATCGATTTTACAGAATTTATTGGATTAATGTTTAACTTCTGCCTATCAAGATAAACCAGCACATTTTTATTAAGTAAATATGATTCAACACTTACAGAACTTGAGCCGGCAACAATAATAGTGTCACTCTTTAATATTTCTTCAATAAGTGGTAATTCAGATATACTAAAATTTTTTTTCGTCGCTGAATTAATTAAGTTTTTGATTTTTTTTGTTCCTGGATGAGGTCTGAAAATCAATTTTGTTTTTTTGTCTAAAAAATTTGAAATCTCTTGTACGTCATCCAAAAGTTTTTTTGTTGAATAATAATCAATGTCACCAATCAAAAGAATTTTATTATTAAACTCTACATGTTTTTGACTTAGATCAATATATTTTTGAAGATAATTAAATCTAAGAGCATCATTTTCAATAATTCTTGTTTTTGGAAACCCACTCTTCAGTAAATTATCTTTTGAAGCAGGACCATTTACTCCAAAAAAATCAGGTAAATATTTAGAGCTTTCTATCGATCTGAAAAAGCTTTTTGATTTATAAAATCTTAAATCCCAGTATCGTAAAAGTCCTGTTGTGTGGTCTATACCAATGAGTTTTCCATGAGAATATCTTTTCCAAGCACTTAAAAAAGCCTTTTCCCAAGCTTGATTTTCAAGAAGAAAAATTCCAAAGTTTTGTCTAGGCATTTTAGAAAATAATTTATCAAAAAGCTTGATCATTATGATTGAAAAAAATAATTGTGAGCCTCTTGAAGATGAAACCCAATCATCTTTTAAAAAATAGGAAAAATTAACATTTGTATTTTCGACATCAAATAAATCTTTAATTTTTCTGATAAGAATAATTTTAAAAGTAATTTTAATAAAAACTACTAATGATGAAAAGAAAACTCCAAAGTCAAGCATATTGCCAACTATAGAATGTCTGTAATTCTGATTATCCAATCTACTGTTTATATTTTGTGATTGATTAAATTTTCTTGTTAACATTTTATTTACTTCAAAGTGTAACCAGTTTATTTTTAAATCATGATTAATTAATAGCTCGGGTAAGTCATTATAGTAATCAGAGAAAAATATATGATCCCCTTTTTTTTCAATAATCTTAAAATTGATAAGATATGAAACTAAACAAATTGAATTTTTAAAAAATTTGACTTTTTTCTGATTAATTTTAAAGCAATCTAAAAAGTTTCTAAAGATAAAATATATTGTTTTTAAAAGACGAATTTTTAATAAATTTTTAAAACTATTAAAGTGTACAAAATTCTTTGATTTACAGATAAAATTAATTTTCTTTTTTTCACATAATTCTTTTATAGATTTATTGATATTAATATTACTTGTTATTAATTCGATTAGGTCAGGTTTTTCTTTGGATAGCAATTTATCGATAGCAAGTAATTTTATACATTCGCTCGTGACATATGATCTATTTGGACATTTCTCGTATATTGAAGACATATGCCATAAGTCGTTAGGATCGTTAAGGGTGAATATATCGCTAAATTTACTTTTAAATTTTCTTTTATTTTCAAAATTCTCTATAAACTCTAGGTAAATATTTCTTATCTCCTCTTTATTTGTTTCGATAAAATTATTTAAATAATATTTACCCTCTCCAAATCCATTCCAATAATAAGTAGAGGAATATTCATTGTTATCCTCTATCTCATCAATACAATTAATGATAATTTTTTTCATTTATCTCTATTAAAGATATAGTTAAATGAACTTCCTTGATCAGTATTTTTGAACATATTTGCTTGTTTCTTTTCATGTAGATTGAATCCGCTGTGTTCTAAAGTCTTTATTACCGAAGAATACTGCTCGCTAAAGTCTTCATTAATTTCGACAAGAATACTTTTAATTTTTTTATTGTTTAAATATTTATTAGCTCCTTCAAGTATTAAGTGCTCTATTCCATCAACGTCTATCTTTATATAGTCAGGAATTTCAAGTACAGTATTTTCTATTAGAAAATTAATTGTCGTTCCTATCACTCTGTAATTCATATTACTTTTAATTTTCATTCCTTCATAATTAAAATCAACCCCAAACGCATTTAATGCACCGCCTTCAATAAATTGCGTTTCCTTCATCATTAAAAATTTATTAGTTATATTTGTCAGGGGTATCGGAACAATATTGATTTTATTTTGTAAATTATTAATAGAAATATTTCTGCTTAGTGATCTTAGATTTGATGTTGATGGCTCAAAGGCATAAGTTATTGAATTTTTATTTTTAAGCGCATTATAAACAGAATAGATACCAACATTCGCACCAATATCCCAAAAGATTATTTCCTCATTTTTTTCAAAGCTGTTGATCCAGTCGATTGTTTCTGGTTCTTTTGTGAATAATGTTTCAATTCTCCAGTTGGTTATAACAGAAGGTGTAAAAAACTTAACTTGATTATCAAGAATAGCAATTTCTTTATAGGAGTCATTTTCTAAAAATTCTTTAAAATGAATTAGAAAATTTTTTTTAAAGATGAATTTTAATATTTTATTAAAATAGAAAAATATTTTATAAAGTATTAGACTTATGCTTTTTGTCATTTATTGATTTTACGACTCAGAATTAAAAAAAGAGATCAGGCGCCCTAATAAATATTGTTTTTTTTTATTATATTTCATAACTTTACTTTATAAATTCTTTAAATAAGATAATCCATATGAAATTCGTTGTTGTTGGTGCGGGCTATGTAGGATTATCACTATCAATTCTAATATCAACTAAATTTTATGTCACATTAATTGATAAAGATAAAAGAAAAATAAAAAAATTACAAAATAATATATCTCCCATTAAAGACAAAAAAATTGAAAGCTATCTATTCAAAAAGAAACTAAACTTAAATTTTTCATATGAACCCCGCTCTCATTATTTAAAAGCAAATTATATTATTATAGCTACACCAACTAATTATAATGAAAAAAAAGGTCTTTTTAATACTAAATCAGTTGAAAAAGTAATAAATGATATAATAAAAAGTAGATCAAAAGCAGACATAATTATCAAGTCTACTATCCCTATTGGGTTTACTGATAAAATTAAAAATAAATTAAAGAAGAAAAATATTTATTTTTCTCCAGAATTTTTAAGAGAGACAAACGCACTATACGACAATCTTTATCCTTCAAGAATTATTATAGGAGAGAACACAAAGAAAGCGTTAAAATTTGGAGAAATATTAGCTGACTGTGCGTTAAAGAAAAAAAGTCTAATAAATTTAATTTATATGAGTTCCAAAGAAGCTGAGGCTGTAAAGTTATTTGCAAATACATATCTTGCTATGAGAGTTTCTTTTTTTAATGAATTAGACAGTTTTTCTGAGGTAAATAAACTTAATACTGAAAATATGATTAAAGGAATTTCTAGTGATCATAGAATTGGTGATTACTATAATAATCCATCTTTTGGATATGGTGGTTATTGTCTTCCTAAGGATACAAAACAGCTTCTTTATGATTTTAAAGGAATACCTAACAAAATTATTACCTCTGTTGTTGAGTCAAATTCCACCAGAAAAAAATTTATTATTGATCAAATTCTTAATAAAAGTCCTAAAAAAGTAGGAGTCTATCGCTTATTAATGAAGTCTGGATCTGATAACTTTAGAGAAAGTGCAATTGTAGAAATTGTTAGTATTCTTAAACGTAAAAAAATTGATATATATTTATTCGAGCCACTTATTAAAACTAAGTATTTTGATGGAATTGAAGTAATAAATGATTTAAATAAATTTTCAAAGAAATGTGATTTAATAATCGCAAATCGTAGCTCAAAAGAATTAGAATTTGTTAGAGAGAAAGTCTATACTAGGGATGTATTTGGAAACAATTAATGGAAAGAAAAAAAATTAATATTGTTGTAGTTGCTCATCCAGATGATGAAATATTAGGTTTTGGAGGTACTGGAGCTATGTTAGTAGATAATGGAGAAATTGTTCAGCCAATTATTTTGTGTGGCCAAGTTCTAGAGCGTTCAAAAAGACCTGAAAGTAAAAAATTATTAGATGACATGAAGGAAGCAAATAAGGTTATAGGTTTCAATGAGCCTATTATTGCAGATTTTCCTAACCTTTCAATGAATACCATTAGTTCAATAGAAATTGTAAAATTTATAGAACAACAATTGATAGATTTTCAGCCACATCGTATATATACGCACCATCCAGGTGATATGAATAATGATCATTTTTATGTATCGAAGTCGACAGTTACAGCAGCAAAATATTTCCAAAGAAATAATCTCGAAGATCCAATTACAATGATAGGTTTTATGGAGGTTTTATCATCAACGGAGTGGAATCTAACGTATAAAAATAATCAATTTATTCCAAATCTGTTTATTGATATTTCGAATAAAATTGACTTAAAAATTAAATCACTGGAATGTTATTCAGGAATAATGAGAAATGCTCCTCATCCACGGTCAAATGAAGTGGTTAAATCACTTGCATCATTTCGAGGATCACAGTGTGGAAGCAATTTTGCTGAATCGTTTGAAGTGGTATATCAAAAATCTTTTTCTTAAAGTGTATAAAAAATTCGGTAAACGACAATTTGATATCCTAGTATCTTTAGTTTTACTATTTTTTTGTATGCCAATCATATTAATATTTTCTTTCATTTTGATGATAGAAAATAAAAGTTTTCCAATTTTTTTTCAAACAAGGATTGGATTTAAAGATAATGAATTCACTATTTTAAAATTTAAAACAATCCTAGACACCATTGGAGATATTCCATCTGCAGAAGTAAAAAGTCTGAAAATAAAGTTCTTTAGCAAAATTGCCAGAAAGACAAATATAGATGAACTACCTCAATTATTTAATGTACTCTTCGGAGATATGAGTATTATAGGTCCAAGACCAGCATTACAGTCACAAAAAAAACTATTGTCATTGAGAAAAGAAATGAAAATTAATGGAATTGCTAAACCAGGAATTACGGGGTTAGCTCAAGTAAACGCCTTTGACATGATGAGTGATGAGGAAAAAGTTAATTTTGATTTAAAGTACTGTTTAAATATTTCATTTTATAATGACATAGTAATAGTTTTAAAAACAATACATTACTTGTTTAGAAAACAACCTATATATTAATAAAATGTCTAAATTTGCTTTTGTATCTTCAGTTAATCTGGGTCTTGAAAGTCTTAAAGAATTAGTAAAATTAGGTCATAGACCAATAGTCGTAATCACCCAAGATTTAAAAATAGTTTCAAAAAAGTCTGGCGGTGCTAACTTCAGTGATTTCTGTAGAGAACATAATCTCTTACTTAAGAAGATAAGACATATTAATGACAACAAAATTAAAACTTTTTTAAGAAAGTGTAAAATTGATTGGCTTTTTATAATTGGCTGGTCACAATTAGCCGATAATGAAATACTAAAAATTCCTTCTCTTGGAAGCATAGGAATTCACCCAACACTATTACCAAAAGGAAGGGGTAGAGCCCCAATACCCTGGGCAATAATAAAAAATTTAAAATATACCGGAGTGACTTTATTTTTGCTTAAAAAAGGTGCTGATCAAGGAAATATAATTGATCAAGCGAGAATCAAAATAGATAAGAATGAAACTTCAACATCATTATATAAAAAAGTAATTAATAATCATAAACTGATACTTAAAAAGAATATAAAAGATATATTTTTAAATAATTTTAAATTAAAAAAACAAAATAATAAAAAAGCATCCTATTGGCCAAAAAGAAGCTTTGAAGATGGTGAATTATCAACTAGCTTTTCAGTCCTAAAAGCATCAAGGTATGTCAGGGCGCTTACTGAACCTTATCCAGGAGCATTTATACGTATAGGTGATAAAAAATTAATTATATGGAAAGCAAGCATTTCAAAGAAAAAACCAAAATCTAATTTTATTAAATTTAAAGATGGATTTTTAAAAATAGCTAAATACTCACAAATTTAATTTTTTTTTAAAAATATAAATAATCTCTATCTATCTATATGGCAGGTGAGGGAAATGCTTAGTAAAAAATATCATAGTTAGGTAAGTACATAAATGTATTTTTCAAAGTTTGACTTATCTCAAATTTAACATTATGTTGAAAGGCTTAATTATTATTCTATTTTAAATTAATTTATCGCGGGGTGGAGCAGTCTGGTAGCTCGTCAGGCTCATAACCTGAAGGTCGTAGGTTCAAATCCTACCCCCGCAACCAAAGATTTTTAAATGATAAAACAATTTGCATATCTAATTAAGAGGAATATTCTCACTATAACTACTTTTATTTAAACTAAAAATAAAATGAATGTTTCTAATAATACAAGATGCTTTTGGGTTACGGGCTTATCAGGTGCGGGTAAAACTACAATGATAAATTTACTTGCAAATCATCTTAAATCTAAGGGAATTCCAGTTTTAAAACTTGATGGTGACGAACTAAGAAGTATTTTTGGTTTTAGTTCGTTTTCAAATGAAGAAAGATATGCAATTGGTTTAAAGTATTCCTCATTATGTAATTTCATTGTTTCACAAAATATTACTGTAGTTATTGGAGTTATGGGGTTATTTCACAAACTTCATGATTGGAACAGAAAAAATATCAAGAATTATACTGAAATTTTTCTGGATACACCCATAGATGAATTAATAAGAAGAGATGAAAAAGGCTTATATAAAAGAGCATTAAATGGGGAAATGGAGAATGTAGCAGGTATAAATATGACGGCTGAATTGCCAATCAATCCTGATATAAAAATAAGCTGGAAAAAGGGCAAAACTCAACAAGAGACATTTGAAGAAATAATCTCACAACTTTATAAATGACAAAAAAAAAGATTTTAGCAGTAATCCAAGCAAGAGGAGGATCAAAAGGAATACCTAAAAAAAATATCTATCCTATTAATGGTCACCCGTTAATCTCTTATACAATTGCTGCAGCCCTAAAAACAAATTTAATTGACGATTTAATTGTTTCATCAGACTCAAGAGAAATTCGAAAAGTCGCGATAAAATATGGAGCAAAAGCTCCATTTAGGAGGCCTAAAAAATTAGCTGGCGACAAGGTATTGTCAGTTGACTCTCTTATACACGCTACCTTAAAAGCAGAGTCTATTTATAAAAAGCAATACGATTATGTAATAGAACTTCCATGTGTTTCACCTCTTAGAGACCACAGAGATATTGATAATTGTATTAATCTCATGATAAATAATAATTCTGATTCTGTTATTAGTATGGTTGACACTGGAGAGAAACACCCTGTTAGATTGAAAAAAATTATTAATAATGAAATTAAAGATTTTTGCAAAGAGTATCCTGAGCCTGGGCAAAACTCTAGAAGACAAGATTTAAGTCCCAAATCATTCATAAGAAATGGAGCGATATATCTTGTGAAAAGAAAAATACTACTTGAAAATCAATCTAGGCATGGTGAGAAAAGCACCCCTTATATCATGTCTTCGGAAAAATCTGTCAATATAGATAATTATGAGGATTTAAGACTTGCTGAATATAAAATAATAAATAATAAGTGCAATAATAACCCTAACGAATTATTAAAAGCAGATATAAAAATTTTTAAACGTAAAAATAAAAAAAAGATTTTAATCACAACCAATTTATCTTTTGCAAGAGATATTCTAGAGAGTTTTAAAAAAAATTATGACTGCGTTTATGCTCCAGGAGCAGATCGTTTAACTACTATTAAACTTTTGGAAGATATTGATATATGGTTATGCAGCCCTAGTCCAAAGTACAGAATTGATGGATCGCTAATTAAAAATTTTCAAAAGCTTAAACTTATTGTTACTCCCTCGACTGGATCTAATCATATTGATAAAATATTTTGTAATAAGAATAAAATTAAAGTTATAGCTCTAAAAGATACTAGCTTTGTTAATCAGATATTTGCCTCCTCAGAGTTCGCTTTTGCACTTATATTAGCTACTGTTAGAAAATTACCTCAATCTTATAATTCTGCTCTTACTGGAAAATGGAGAGAAGAAGAAAATAAATTTAGATCTATAGAATTAAGAGATAAAAAAATTGGGATAATAGGCTTTGGAAGGATAGGGCAAAATGTTGCAAAGTACTCAAAGGCTCTAGGAATGAATGTAATATATTTTGATCCATATAAAGAAGTGAAAAATAAAAATTATAAAAAGATTAAAAATGTTAATGCACTATTGGCGATATCAGATATTGTTTTAATAGCCGTCCATCTTGATAAAACTACAAAAAATATGTTTACAAAAAAATTGTTTAATAAAATGAAAGATGGGTCATACTTTATAAATATATCAAGAGGTGAAATAATTAATGAGTCTGATCTTATTAAAGCGATGAAGTCAGGTAAAATAGTTGCGGCTGGAGTAGATGTATTATCAGATGAACAAACTATAGATATTTCAACAAATTTACTTATGAAATACGCTAAATTAAATAACAATCTTATAATTACCCCGCATATAGCAGGGTTGACAGTTGACTCTGAAAAAAAAGCAGCAACTTTTGCATTCAATCAAATAAAAAAATTTAATTAACAAATTATGTCTATGGATATTTCGGTTATTGTTTGCAGTTTTAATCATGCTAAATGGCTTGAAAGATGCATCAGAAGTATTGAAAATCAAGAAAATATAAAGACCAACAATTTTGAAATTATCTTAGTTAATGACAGTAGTGAAGATGAGACTTTAAATGTAATTGAAAACCTTAGTCATATTAAAAATTTAAAAATTATAAACAATGATAAAAATCTTGGATTACCAAAATCAATAAACAAGGCAATGAGAGAGTCTAAAGGAAGGTATCTTGTCAGAGTTGACTCTGATGATTACGTGCAGAGAAATTTTTTATTTTTAATGAAATTTTATTTAGATTTAAATAGACACTATCAAGCTGTATGTGTTGACTATATAATTGTTGACGAACATGAAGAAAGCATTGAGCGTGTAAATGCAATAGATAAAGAAATTGCCTGTGGTGTCATGTTTAGAAGAGAGGTTTTATTTGACTTGGGTCTTTATAATGAAGATTTTAAGATGAGAGAAGGTCATGAACTTAGAAAAAGATTTTTAAAAAGTTTTAAAATGGGTCATTTAGAGTTACCTTTATATAAATACAGATCTCATGATCATAATCGAACAAAAAATCAAAATGAACTAAATGAATATGATAGAAAGTTATAGGAATTGAATTTATGGTAAAGTTTATTGCAGAATGTGGATTGAATCATAATGGTAATCTTGATTTAACCTATGAGCTAATCAGGCAGGCTAAATGGTCGGGTGCAGATATTGTAAAATTTCAATTAGGCTGGCGTGGAAAAGAAGGAGAACTTAATCACATTGATAAGACTAGGCTCGCCAAAATGATTGATTTTGCTAATTATATGGAAATTGAGCCTATGTTTTCTATTTTTGATTTGCCTAGTTATGAGTTAATTAAAACGCAAAGAATAAATAGAATAAAAATTGCATCTCGAACTGTTATTGACAATCCTGAGTTAGTAGAAAAGATTATAAGTGACAAATATGAAACAATTATTTCATTAGGTATGTGGGATAAAAATGAGTTACCTTTTGAATTAGGCCAAAAAATTAATTATTTATGGTGTAAATCCAAATATCCATTAATGCCAGAAGATATGAATGGATTTCCAAAAAAATTTGATACAAGTAAATACTCAGGATACAGTGATCATACAATTGGTATAGAGGTTTGTTTAATTGCTATATCGCGTGGCGCTCAGATAATAGAAAAACATTTTACTCTTGATAAATCTGATAACACTATAAGGGATCATGCTTTAAGCGCTACCCCTGATGAATTCAATCAATTGGTAAAAATAGGAAAAGAAATATATAAATTAATTTCTTTGAATATTTAGGGATGAAAATAGCTGTATTAACAACTGATACACCTCATCATCGTTTTTTTTTGCAAAAATTATCTCATTTATTTAAAATAGAATTAATTTTATTTGAAACTTCTTCCGTAGAACCAAAATATGATACGTCCTATAAATATATAAAAAAAGAAATTAAATTTGAAAATCAAAACTTTTTTAAAAAAACTGATAATTCAATTCCTAGGGTAAAAAAATTTTATTATAAAAATATCAATAATAAAAGCGCAATAAATCAAATAAGAAAACTAAAAATAGATATTGGGATTATATTTGGAACAAGAAAAGTGACTTTGGATACTATTAAAGCTTTTAATGTTAAATTAATGAATATACATAGAGGTATAGTTCAAAAATACAGAGGTTTAGACTCTGAGCTATGGGCAATATATAGAGGTGATTTTAATAATATTGGAGTTACAATTCACGAAGTTGATGAAAATCTCGATACTGGAAATATTATTTTACAAAAAAAATTACGAATTACTCAAAATACTAAGATTTTTCAATTAAGATATCTTACCACGTTAGTTGCTACAGATCTAATTATTAAGATTCTTACTAGTTACAAAAAAAATAAAATCTTCAACTCTAAAAAATTTAAACCTGGTAAATATTACTCTTTCATGCCAAGTTCTAAAAAAATGGTAGCTGAAAAAAAATTTTCATTATTAAAAACATCTCTTAAAGATTAAAAATGTATTTTACGATATTGCTTTATCATGGGGTAACAGATCAAAAGTCTAAAGGTATTGAAAATTTCTCAGGCAAACATTTGAATTATAGAGATTTTAGTACTCAAATGAAATGGCTTCAAAAAAATGCAAATGTTATTTCTATGGAAGAAGTATCCCATTTAATTAAAAATAAAATAAAATTTACAAAAAAGACAGTCGCTGTTACATTCGATGATGGCTTTAAAAATAATGCTACTGTAGCCGCACCAATTCTTGATAAATTTAATATTCCGGCAACTTTTTATATATCAGCGGGGCAAATTGGAAAAAATAATCCATTTTGGGTAGATATCATTGAAAACTGTATTAATAAGACATCTCTCCAAGAAATTTCTTTAAATCTTAACGTACAAAAAAAATTCAACATTCGATCCTATCATGAAAAAATTAATGCGGTCTCGAAGATTAAAAAATATTGTAAGAAAATAAGCAATGATGAAAGAAAGAAAGTAATATTAAATCTTGAAAAAGTTACATCGGTTAAAACTTCATCTAAAACTTGTAAAAACTATAATATTATGAGCTGGAAAGATATAAAAAATTTGTCAGCTAAAAGTAATTTTATAATTGGAGGCCATTCCATGAACCATGAAATATTATCTAGCCTTAGTATAAAGGAAATGAAAATAAATATAGCACAGTCGATTCGATTAATTGAAAATAAAATAGGGTCTCCAGTTAGGCATTATTCTTATCCTGAAGGGCAGAGGAATCATTATAATTTAAATGTAATTAATGCACTTAAAAAAAATAATATTATTTGTTGTCCTTCAGCAATTAATGGAATGGCATCTAGTAGGGGAAATTTATTTAATTTAAAGCGAATAATGGTTGGTCTAGGCGGTATCGAATTTCCATATAAAAGAATACTTCGTTAACTATTATCAAATATAAATAATTGGAAACAATAATTAATATTGTATTGGTTATTTGAAGTATCTAAGAATAAAATCAATGAACGTGAAAAATATAAAAATATCAATAATTGGCCTTGGCTACGTTGGGTTACCAGTTGCATTAGCTCTTGGAAGAAAGTTTGAATGTATAGGATACGACTTAAATATAAATCGAATTAAGCAGCTTCAATTTGGAGAAGATATAACTAAGGAGATTAGTAGCTCAGAAATTAAAAGAAGTAAAAAAATAAAGTTTACATCTAATATCAATAAAATAGATAAAAGTGATTTTTTTATTATCACTGTTCCAACTCCTATTCTAGAATCAAAGCAACCAGATTTATCTCATATTTCAGACGCATCAAAAAAAGTTGCAAAGTTTATAAAAAAAGGTTCCATAATTATATATGAGTCAACAGTATACCCTGGATTGGTAGAAGAATTCTGTGGGCCTATAATTGAAAAAATGTCAAAACTAAAATTGAATAAAGATTTTTTTTTAGGTTATTCTCCTGAGAGAATTAATCCAGGAGATAAAACACATACCCTAACAAAGATTGTTAAAGTAACAAGTGGATCTAATTCTTATGCCTCTCGAAAAGTTGATAATTTATATAAGAGCATAATTACGGCAGGAACATATAGAGCCGAGTCAATAAGAGTAGCGGAAGCTGCTAAGGTAATTGAAAATACTCAAAGAGATTTAAATATTGCTTTAATGAATGAATTGTCACATATCTTTAGTAAAATGAATATAAATTCAAAAGCAGTTTTAGATGCCGCTTCAACTAAATGGAATTTTCAGAAATTTAAACCAGGTCTAGTTGGTGGTCATTGTATAGGAGTTGATCCCTATTACTTAACTTACAAGGCTCGAAAAATAGGAATAAATCCAAAAATAATTCTCGCTGGAAGAAAAACTAATGATGAGATGGCTATAAATATATCAAAAAAGATCATATCTAAAATGAAGTCTAAGAAAATACAAATTAAAGGATCAAAAGTTTTAATTTTAGGATATACATTTAAAGAAAATTGTTCAGATATAAGAAATACTAAGGTTGCAGATATGAAAAAATACTTTCAAAAGAATCTAATGGAGTGTTTTATCTATGATCCAAATATTAATCATGAAGAATTCAAAAAAAATAAATATATAGTTAAAAAATTTCCTCAAAATAAAAAATTTGATGCTGTTGTCTTAGCTGTTAGTCATGATCAATTTAAATCTTACCCTATTTCAAAAATTCTCTCTTTACTAAAAAAAGTGTCTGTTTTGTTTGATCTCCAGAATTTAATTCCAAAAAAATATATTGATGGAGATATATAATGAATAATAGTTGAGTGATTAAAATTAAGTTTTTTAGATGGGCGTTAATAATACCACTGAAGCAAAAGAATATTGGTACCAATTAATGAATAAATGTGAACTAATGTGTGATCATAAATTATTATTTTATAGAAATAATATTTTAGAATATATAATAAATAATGGTAATACTGATAGATTAAGTAATCTTCCTGTCAATTTTAATGAGTCTCAATTAAGGAGTATATTTATTGACTAGAAGAAAAAAAATATTGATTACTGGCAATTGTGGCTTTATTGGTTTTCATTTAAGTAATTTATTATTAAATAAAAATTATGCTGTTTATGGCATCGATAGTATTAATTCTTATTATGATATAGATTTAAAAAAAAAACGATTACAACAATTGAAGAAATACAAAAATTTTAAATTTTATAAACTAGATATTTCAAAAAAAGAAAAAGTTCTATCAAATTTTAATAAAAATAAATACGATATTGTAATCCATTTAGCAGCGCAGGCAGGAGTTAGATTTTCAGTTCAAAATCCTGATGAATACGTGAAATCAAACTTAATAGGTTTTTTCAATATATTAGACTCTGTTAGAATTATAAAGGCAAAGCATTTTTTATTTGCTTCAACTAGTTCTGTATATGGTAAGAGTAAAAAATTTCCCTTAAAAGAAGATTATAATACTGATAAACCTCTATCATTTTATTCTGCTACAAAGAAAAGCAATGAAGTAATGGCGTATTCCTATAGCAATATATACAATATACCAACTACTTGTTTGCGTTTTTTTACTGTTTATGGACCATTTGGAAGACCTGACATGTCATTGTATAAATTCACGGACGCGATTATTAATAATAATTTCTTAGAATTATTTAATAGTGGAAAACATGTAAGAGATTTTACTTATATTGATGATGTTGTTAGTGCTATAGATAAGTTACTATCGAAAATTCCTATGAATTTTCCTCCATATCAAGTTTATAATATTGCAAACTCAAGACCTCAAAAACTTAAATATTTTTTGAAATTAATTGAGAAAAAAATAGGCAAAAAAGCAAAAATAAAAATGAAACCTCTTCAGCTCGGCGATACATATAAAACTCATGCTGATAATAAAAAACTAATAAGAAAGATTGGAAATTTAAAAACCACCTCAATAGAGAACGGAATTTCAAAATTTGTTGAATGGTTTTTAAAATATTACAAATGATATGAGTATTTTCAATAAAATCTGGTTTGTCTTAGACAAAGAAGACAAAAAAAGAATTTTTTTCTTATTTTTTTTAATGTTCTTTGCAATGCTAATTGAAACATTCAGTATTGGTTTAATTTTACCTGTTATAAGTTTAATTGTAGATCCTAGTTTTTTTTTAAAATTATTTAATTTTTTTAATTTAGAAAATTATTATTATAATTTTGATCAAGAAACTCTAATTTATTATTCATTAATTTGTCTTATTATTGTTTTTATTATAAAAAATGTTTTCCTCTCTTTTTTTTACTGGTTGCAATTTTCTATTGCTTATGGAGCACAGCGAAATATATCTAAAAAACTATTTGATAGTTATTTAAGGGCTGAATATAATTTTCACATCTCACGAAATTCAGCAAAATTAATTAGAAACATTACAACTGAAACAAGCCAATTTACCCTATCTATTTTGAGTAGCTTAATATTTTTTACTGAATGCCTAGTTATATTTGGTCTTTTGTTATTTCTACTTTTTATTGACCCAATTTCTACAATCTTACTCGCTTCTGTCTTTGTCATATTTGGAGCTTCTTTTCAACGAGTCACACGCAAACTAATTGGTTTATGGGGGGAAAACAGACATTTATATGAAGGAATAAGAATACAAAACTTACATCAAGGATTAGGGGGAATTAAAGAAGTTAAGTTGTATGGAAGAGAAAAAGAGTTTTTGTCAATGTATGATAAAAATAATCTTGGTTTATCAAGAATGCTAAGAAATATAAAGTTTATGAATCAGCTTCCAAGAATGGTGATAGAAACTTTAGCTGTTTTTATCATATTTTTAATAATATCAATAACATTGATATCAAACAAAGAATTAATAACTATAATTCCAATTTTAGGTTTATTTGGAGCAAGTGCAACAAGAATAATTCCTTCAGTGAATAGAATTATAAATGCAATACAGAGTATTAGATTTTCAGTTCCAGTAATAAATATGCTTAATAATGAAATAAAAAATATAGAAGATATAAAAAGAGAAAAATTAATAGCAAATAATGATAAAATTAATTTTAAAAATAAGATTGTACTTGAAAATATTTCTTTTAAATATCAAAATTCTGATAAATATATTTTGAAAGAAGTCAATATATCAATTAAGAAAGGGGATTGTATAGGCATTATTGGAAAAAGTGGTCAAGGTAAAAGCACATTTGTAGATTTAATTACTGGACTGCTTACCCAAACAACTGGAAGAATTTTAATTGATGATCAAGAAATAACTAAAAATTTAAGAGCTTATCAA
>CEQL01032770.1_pt1 | contig 20925 bp, 18 predicted proteins | sample 356281 | NCBI WGS metagenome assembly CEQL01 (sample SAMEA2621203, study PRJEB7988) | marine metagenome | biome: marine biome (ENVO:00000447); feature: surface water layer (ENVO:00002042); material: "saline water (ENVO:00002010), including plankton (ENVO:xxxxxxxx)" | depth 5 m
TAGAATTATTTACTTTGTTTTGGTTGGTTACTAACTGTTTATGAAGTGTTTCTAATTTTTTATTCATTATTTAATAATGTTCATTCCAAGATAACAAAATAATATACCTAAAACCGAGCTGAAAATTGAATAAAATAAAAATGATAACATTTTGCCTTCATTTAATAAGTTCAAAGAATCAACTGAATATGCTGAAAATGTTGTAAAACCCCCACAAAAACCAATAATTAAGAAATAATTTAAATATTCAGAAAAATCTTTAGAAACTCCAAGAGAATATTTAATTAAAACACCTACTATAAAACATCCTAATATGTTAATCAAAAATGTATTTAAGGGAAAATTAAAATTAGAAATGTTGAATTTTAAAATTAACATTCTCAGAATTGAACCAATCATTCCCCCAGCTCCTACCAAAAATATTTCTTTCATTTATCTTTTTTTTCTACAAAATTTAGGGATGCAGAATTGATACAGTATCTTAAACCAGTTGGATTTGGTCCATCATTGAAAATATGACCCAGATGTCCCTGACAATTAGAACAAACTACTTCAACTCTATTCATTCCATAGCTATTGTCATCAACAAAATTTACATAATTTTTATCTTCAATATCAAAAAAACATGGCCACCCAGTTCCAGATTCATATTTTGTTTCGGATGAAAAAAGATTTTGTCCACATCCTGCACACTTATATTCTCCTTCTTTTTTATTATTCCAATATTTTCCAGTAAATGCTCTTTCTGTCCCTTTTTCTCTGAGTATATAATATTGTTCTTTAGTTAATTTTTCTTTCCAATATTTCTCTTCTTTTTCCTGAGAAACACAACTAGAAGAAGCTGAAAGTAATAAAAAAACACTAACTAAAATTCTCATTTACTAATGTTTACGTCTAATTGAGGGAAAGGGATGTTTAAATTATTTTTTGGAAATTCTTTATATACCTTTTCATTAAAATCAAACTTAACACTTAAAAAGTTTTCGGATTTAACCCAGACCCTTACCATGATATTAACTGAACTATCTGCCAATTCTGAAATAACGACCATAGGTTCCATACCATTTAAAATTCTTTCGTCATCTTTAATCCACTTTAATAATAGAGATTTTGCTTTATTAAAATCATCTCCATAAGCAATTGAAAAAGTCCATATTACTCTTCTAATATCTTCTGAGGAGTAATTAGTTACCATAGACGTTTGAAGTATTCCATTAGGAATAATTACTCTTCTGTTATCAACAGTAGTTAAAATTGAATTAAAAATTTGAATTTCTTTAACTGTTCCCTGAGTACCTTCATATTCTATAAAATCTCCAACCTTAAAAGGTTTAAAAAAAAGTATCATTACTCCAGCTGCAAAGTTTTGTAAAGTATCTTTAAGTGCTAATCCTACAGCTAATCCTGCAGCTCCAAGTATTGCCAAAAACGAAGTCATTTCAACCCCAACCATTGAAAGGACTGAAATTATAAGAGCTACTTGTAATGTTATTGAAAGTAAAGATTTAAAAAACGGTCTTAAAGATTCATCAATTTGTTTTGATTTTAAAAAGTTATCAAGAATAGAAATTGATTTCCTAATTAATCTTAGTCCAAAAAAAAGGAAAAATATTCCTAACAATATTTTAGGAGAATATTCAACTATAGAATTGAATAAAAAATTATAATTTTCGGTATTTAAAATATCTGACATAAAACAAATTTAATTTAATCTTCTGGATAAGGAATAAAAATTATCTTAGAATTATTATTTATAACTGTTAGTAAGCAACAGTACTCTTTATAATTTTTATATTTCTCTTTAAAAATATCTAATTCTGAAATAATTTTTTTTTCATGTAAAATTTCTACGTAACTAGCAAAATACATCCAACTATTTTCATTTATTTCATTTTTGTCGATGAGGAGAGTTCCAAGCTTAATCTTATCCTTTGACATTATAATTACTGGGAAGTTTGAAAAATTATTTTCTATTATTTTCTGACAAGTATTTTTTAACTGATCAGCTACCTTTACAAAATCAGAAGTAATTAGTCCAATTTCTTTATTATTCAATTCATCAATATTATCCATATCTAAATAAACTTACTATATTTATGCAAATTTATGCATAGGCTCTCAAAAATTTTATTACTTATCTTATTATCGTGTAATATTTCATTTTCAAATCATATTGTAGGAGGTGAAATCGAGATGATTCATGTTGGTGATGAAAATTCATTTACATATGAAGTTAAATTAGTTCAATATTTTGACTGTGCTCAAACAGCTAATCCTGGGCCTGATAACTTGATAACATATTCTATTTTTAGAAAATCAGATGGAGCTTTTATGCGCGATGGAACAATGTTTATTACAAATCAAGAATTCGTTCCATATACTAATCCAGATTGTGCTCTAGGATTTCTGTGTACGTTAAAAGTTGAATATTCACATGAAATTACTTTAGATCCTGAAGAATTTAGTCATCCTGATGGTTATGTTATTGTTTGGGAGAGATGTTGTCGTAATTGGGAAACAAAAAATTTAGTTAATCCAGGATGGAATGGTATGACCTATACTCTATATTTTCCACCTATTGTTGATGCTACTGGAAAACCATTTGTTAATTCTTCACCAAGACTATTTCCTCCACTAAGTGATTATGCCTGTGTAAATCAACTTTTCTATATAGATTTTGCTGGTACAGATGATGATGGTGATTCTATTTCATATTCTCTAGCAGCTCCGTTAGATGATCATCAAGATAATAATAGTAATATTGTTGCTTTACCAGAAACAACTCCACCTCCTCATCCAATCGTTGATTTTGCTCCTGGATATACTTTAGATAATATGATACCTGGAGACCCAGCACTATCAATATCAAATAATGGATTTATTACGGTTACTCCTACAGAAGTAGGCTTATATGTTTTTTCAGTAAAAGCAGAAGAATTTAGAAATGGAGTTAAAATTGGTGAGTCAAGAAGAGATTTTCAAATGCTTGTTGTTGATGGATGTAATCCTCCTGATCCACCTGAAGCTTTGGTTAAAGTTCCAGGTCAACTTGATTTTTATAAAGAAGATGATACAATTGTTTATGTAGCATCCCAACCTAAATGCTTTGACTTATTTGTAACTGATGATATTGGAACTAATGTATCACTTAATGCAATAGCTGTTAATTTTGGTAAAGAAGGTAGTGACTTAGATGATATTTTCTCATTTAGTGAAGGCTCAATAAATTCTGCAGGAGACACTCTTAAAGTAGAAGTATGTGTTTCTGATTGTCCATATGTTCAAAATGAACCTTATCTTATTGATTTAATTGCAGCAGATGATGCATGTCCGCTTCCACAAAGAGACACTGTAAGAGTTACAATTATTGTAGAGCCTCCTACTAATCAGGATCCTTATTTTGTAAACCAGAATGATACAAATTATGTTAGTATTAACTGGAACTCACAATATTCTACTGAAATTATTGGTGCAGATATTGATTTAGATAGTCTGAGTATGGATTATTTTATTATTCCGGATAAACCTGGATATAATATTGAGGATTATGGGATTTCTTTCAATGCTTTAGAAAGTGGCGCAGGTTCTATATCTTCATTCTTAAACATAGATACATACTGTAGGCAATACGATTATTCAGACAGATCAAATTTCCTTTTGGGAATAGTTTTAGATGACCTAGATACTTGTGATATATTAAATCAGGACACTATATTTTATGATTTAACTGTTGAACTTCCTGATAATTCTGGACCTAAGTTAACTTCTGATAAAGAAATTACAGATTCAGTTAACTCTAGACCTAATTTTTCAATTGTAGAAATAGAAACTAATTTATCCGGTTCCTATTCAATGAATTTATTTTCTGATGACCTTGATAATGATACTTTGATTATGAATGCTGAAGGAGTTGGTTTTAATTTAGAAGACATTAATGGATTATTTTCATCAAATAGTTTTGAAAGAGGGCATATTGAAGGGCAATTTAATATTGATTTAGAGTGTGTGAATTTTCCTTATAATGATATTAATGAGTATAAAATTAACTTTATTACTGAAGATATTGATTTTTGTCAGGAAACAAATGCTGATACTATTCAGCTAATTATTAAGATAAACATTGACGAAAATAATGATCCTGTAATTCATAATGAAACGGAATATATTATACAACCTAATAAAACTTTTGAAGTGGATATAACTGCATCAGATGCGGATAACGATTTGATTTTATTAGAATTAATATCTGAAGGATTACCTGGAGACTTTCAGTTTAATCAATCATCTGGCGTTGGAGAAGTTTCAAGTAAACTTATTTGGAATCCAACTTGTGATTTTCTAGGTTCAGACTTTGGCCCTAAAGGATATAACTTAACTTTCAAAGTCCAAGATAATAATTGTCCATATTTTGGAGAAAGTACTAAAAGAATTAAATTTTTACTAGAAAAACCTGTAGTTGATTGGGACACTTTTATTCCCCCTAATGCATTTAGTCCAAATGGTGATGGAATAAATGATGTTTTTAAGTTAACTAATTTAAATGAACCTTCTCAAAATTTACCTATAGATGGTTGTGATGATAATTTTGAGTCTATAATTTTTGTCGATAGGACTGGAGTTGAAGTATATAAGACAAATGATAAATATTTCGAGTGGGATGGTGGCAATAGGTCACCAGGAGTATATTTTTATTATATAAAATATACAAAATCTGAATACAAAGGCTCTGTGACTATTGTTTATTAAATTTTTTTAAGAGAATCTGATATATCATTGATAATATCATCTGTTTCTTCTAGGCCAATATAGAATCTGATATAGTTTTTAGGAAGAAGTTCAGTCTTAGAATAGTATTTACTTTTAATATCATATCTAGCAATTTCAGGAAATATTAATGATTCATGACCACCCCATGAGGCTGCCATTCTAAAATAGTTAAGATTATTACAGAATTTTTCAATCTTTTTTTCATTTTCAGTATTTAATATTAATGTAAATTGACCACATGGTTTTTTTAAATATTTTTTTACTAAATCTTTCTGATTAAAATTCTTTGAGTGAGGATATAAAACTGATTTGACTTTATTATTTTCCTCCAAAAATTCAACTACTTTAGGTGTTGAATGACTTACATAATTCATTCTTATTTTTAAAGTTCTTAAACCATTTATAAATAACCATGAATTAAAAGGGGATAAAACTCCACCTAATAACTTAAATTCCGAATTATAAATTTCATCAATTATTTCATTAGAGCTACAAATAACACCCCCCATAGCATTAGCATGTCCGCCGATATATTTTGTTGCGGAATGAACAACAATATCTATGCCCCAATCTGAAGGATTACAGTTTATAGGAGATGCATAGCTATTATCTATAATTGTAATTATATTATTTTTTTTTGCAATTTTAGATATTCCCTCCAAATCTTGCATTTCATAAGTCCATGAATTTGGACTTTCTAAATAAATTAGTTTTGTATTTCTCTTAATTCTTTTAACAAAATTATTAGTATCCTTTCCATCAACAAATGAAATTTCTATTCCATGTTTAGGTAAAATTTCTTTTAATAGTTTATCAGTTCCTGTATAAGGTTGTTTTACGCTTATCATATGCTCTCCTGATTTAACTTGAGATAGAATTGCTGTAGAAATTGCAGCCATGCCACTACTTAGGGCTATAGAACTTTCTGTCTTTTCTAGTGCTGCAATTTTATTTTCTAATATTCTTGTTGTTGGATTATGACCTCTTGTATAAAAAGGTACATTATTTTTTTTGATCATTGCTGCTCGCATATCCTCCACATTAGAAAATAGAAAATTGGAATTAGAAAATATTGGTGGTATAGCAGCGTTAAAATAATCTTCTCGATTTTCACCAAGTTGATTTATAATATCTTTAATCATTTAGTAGTTATGTTGTATCTACGAAATTATAATAATTTTTATAAACTATATTTATAATATGGAAAATAAAGTAGTAGTAATTACTGGAGGGTCATCAGGAGCTGGAGAGGCTTTAGCATATAAATTTTCAGCTGAAGGTTTTAATGTAGTAATTGGAGGAACAAATCTTGAAAGATTAAAAAATGTTCAATCCAAGGTTAAATTATTAGGATCAAAATGTGAGTTAGTTGTTCATGACGTATCAGTTGAAAATGATGTAAAAAAATTGATTGACCATACAATAAATTCATTTGGCAGATTAGATGTTTTAATTTGCAATGCCGGAATTTCTTATCGATCAGTTTTTGAAAATGCTAATTTAGATGTTTTTGAAAAGTTATTTAGAATTAATTTTTTTGGATCTATTTACTCTGTAAAATATTCAATTCCTCATCTTACAAAAACTAAGGGGTCAATTATTGCTATTTCTTCTTTAAATGGATTCATTGCGACACCAACTAGATCAGCTTATGTTTCTTCAAAGCATGCTATGCAAGGTTTTTTTGATTCCATAAGACTTGAACTCAAGAATAAAAATGTTCATGTTATGGTTGCATCACCAGGTTATTTCGAAAGTAACTTTAGAAAAAACACTCTTAAAAGTGATGGGAATAAAGAAGGGAATACATCACGAGATGAAAAGGGTATGATGTCTACTGAAGTTTTAGTAGATAAAATTTTTGAAGGGTATAAAAAGAAAAAAAGAGATTTGATATTTACATTTAGAGGAAAGCTTGCTTACCTACTTAAAAATTGGTTTCCTAAACTATCAGATAGATTAGCTTACAATGAAATATTAAATGAAAGAGAATCTCTTTTAAAGAATTATTAGTCAATCTTTAGAATATTTTTTTTTCTAATAAATTTATTCTGCTCATTTATCTTAACCTCATACCAAATTTCTGATTCATTAATTATTTTAATTTTTTCTCCTTTTTTTATTAATGAGTAAACATCAGATCCAGATGAAGGATTATTCATAATAAATGTATTATTATATAAAACAATTCCTTCTGCTGATCCTTTAAGGTTAATAATTATAATTAGCGTAATAGCAATAGAAAAAAAGCTTTTTATAAAAATAATTTTTTTATTTTTTGATGTTCTTTGAATGTTTATTAAAAATATAATCATTAAAAAAAATATCAGAGAATAAATTAATTTTTCTTTATTATTCAAATATAATTTTAGGAAAAAATCAATATCTGAATTATCATAAGTTGTTAGTTTATTATCTGAAATAATTTTACTTAAAGATTGATCTGCAATTTTATTGTTATTATTTCTTTGATACTTTGACAAATAATAAACTGATCTCTCAAAGTTTCCTAAATTTTCTTCTATGTGAGATAATTTTAATAACATAGAATTAGTAAATAATTCTTCATTAAAAAATAAACTATCATAGTATACTTTTGCTTCAACATAATTTCCGTCATTAAACAATGAATCTGCCTTTCTCAATAAATCAATATTTGCACTAGAATTTTTAGTTACAAGAAGAAAAAGAAGAAAAATTACAGTTTTAATTTGATTCATTTATGTTTATTTCTAATTCATCAATATTACTTTCTGTTTTTAAAATTAAAGTATAGTTTCCAGCTAAAATAAATTTATTAAAATGTATATAATATGGTTTTTGATTGTTGCTCTTTTCGGTAATTAGATCCCACCTAAACTCATTTATACCTTTTTTTCCTAATTGATCAATTTGCCATATTATGTTCTCCTCTTTTTTTATAATCAAAGAGTATTTTTTTTCATTATTTAAGTAAAAGCTTATTGGAACTTTTTCATAGCTATTCATGATTGGCTCTCTATGTGTATCATTAAATTTTGGTAGGATGAATTTTTCAGTATTTAAAATTTTATCACCTTTTAACATATCTCGATTCATGAAATAGTTATGAATAGGATTTAAATTTATTTTATAAATACCTCTTCCGTGAGAAGACACAATCATATCATTAGTTTGCCTATCAATTTCTATGTCTGACACACTAGTCATAGGAAAATTATCTCCAATTAAATTCCAAGAAATCCCTCTATCTAATGATATATAAACACCTCTATACAAACCTGCATACAGAATATTTTCGAATTTAGGATCTTCAATTATTAAGTTAACAGGTTCATTTGGAAGGTTTCCTTTTAACCTATTCCATTTTTCTCCATAATTTTCTGATACATATAAGTAATTATTTAAATCATCATAGTTAATTCCAGTCATTGACATATATACCCTGCTTTTTTTATATAATGAAGGGTGTATACTTCTTATGTAACCATCAGAAATATTATCGGAATTTTCTTTCCATGTTTTTCCATCATTTTTTGAATACCAGAATAATCCTCTGTCAGAACCAAAGTACAAAAGACCTTTTTGTAATTTAGATTCAGCAATAGCTCCAGCTGCAATTGATTTTTTTTCAGGATATTTTTTAGACTTAGTTAAATTATCACTTATAACTTTCCAATTTTCACCTTTGTTTTCAGATTTAAAAATATAGTTTCCAGCATGGTATAAAATATTTGAATTATGTTGTGAAATAAAATATGGAGTAATGAAATTATATTTTAATGTATCCTTTATATAATTAGGTAAAACAGGTCTTATAGATTTTGATTTATTAGAAATTAAATTTTTTCTTCTAATTGCTCCATTTTGCATACTAAAATAAATTATGCTACTATCATTAGGATCAACTCTAGTTATACATCCATCTCCACCATCCCAAGCATCTATCCATAAATATTTCCAAGGATCGTTAAATTCATTTTTCCATTCTTTAGCTGGACCAAAAACAGTAGCATCATCTTGAGTTCCTCCATATATATTATATGGTTTTTTATAATCCAACTCAATATCGTAAAACTCTCCTGTAGGTATATTATTATAGTGCATCCAAGAACTACCTTTATCATAACTAACAAATAAACCTCCATCATTTCCAAGTGCTAAATGATTAGAATTTAATGGGTTTATCCATAATTCACAGTGATCTAAATGTAATCCTTTTGCCTGGCTTGGATTTATTCTTTTTACAGTTCCTCCTAGGTTTTTAAATGTTTTACCACCATCATTACTGTATGCAGCTCTTACACCTAGCGCATAAATTTCATTATCATCGTCAGAGCTAACATATATATCGGTAAAATACCAACCTATACCAGGGAAAATTAAAAGCTCATCTTCATGAGTTCTTGTCCAACTTTCACCACCGTTATCTGAAGTATAAACTTCTGCTGCATTACTTCTTTCTTTTGATAAATTATCAATAAGTACATATACTTTATCAGAATTACTATTTGACACCGCTATACCAGTTCTTCCCATATCTTTCCCAACGGGTAGTCCTTTAACGATTTTTTTCCATGTGTCACCATTATTTTCACTCCTATATACTCCACTATTTTCACCCTTTATACTGGGGTAATTTTCCCACATTGTTGTATAAATAATATTAGGGTTTGATTGTGAAATAACAATGTCATTAGATCCAGTTTTTTCATCTATAGCTAGTACATGGTCCCAAGTTTTACCACCATTTAAGGTTCTGTAAACACCTCTGTTTATATTTTTGCTCCAAAAATGACCTAATACACTTACAAAAACTATATTAGGGTCATATGGATTTACTGAAATTTCACCTATATGCCATGAATCATCCAATCCTATATGTTCCCATGATTCACCGCCATTTACTGATTTATACATACCAGTTCCAGGCATAGTGAAATTTCTTCCCTTTTTTAAACTTTCACCTGTGCCTACATAAATTATTTTTTTATCAGATGGTGCGATTGCAATATCACCAATTCCTATTGATGGAATATCATTTAATAATGGTTTCCATGATATTCCATTATTAGTAGTTTTCCACAAATTACCCGAACCAAAAGCGACATACATTGTGCCTGGATTTTTTTCATCAACTTGGATTGATTCAACTCTAGCAGAATTTACTACTGGGCCTAGAGATACCCAATCTAAATTAAAAATTGATTTTTCTTTTAATTTTTTATACTCTTCAAAAGATTTAACTAAAGGGGATTGAGTTTGTTGGGCAAAACTTACAAAGTTTATGACAATTAAGCAGATTATAGACAATAATATTTTTTTCATTTTTTTAATATAACAATTTTCAAATAATTCAATCACATTATTGTAATTTCAATAACATTTTCTAGTTTTGCGCGTTCCAATGTTTACATGATTGGCTAGCTCAGTTGGTAGAGCATCTCCCTTTTAAGGAGAGGGTCCTGGGTTCGAGACCCAGGCCAATCACTCTTTAAAATTCTCTCAACAAATATCCCCCAACAACCGCAGCTGTCTCCGATCTTAAGATTTGATCCCCAAGAGTTATACTTCTAAATTCAAATCCTTTGATTTTTTCTTTTTCTTCTTCAGTAAAGTCTCCCTCAGGTCCTATTATTAATAATGAATTTAAATTGTCTCCATAAATTTTCAACTTATTTTTTGATTCTAAGTCAGCAAAAAATTTATTGTTAATATTTTTAGTCTTATTTAAGAATTGATCCAGTGAAATTATTTCATTTACCTTTGGGAGAAACAATGAATTACATTGTTTAGCTGCTGAAATTATTTTTTTGTTTAATCTATCATAGTTTAATTTCTTTCTTTCACAATTTTGACTAGTAATAAAGCTAATCTCGTTAATTCCAATTTCAGTTAATTTTTCAATCATCCAATCAATTCTACTTTGACTTTTTATTAAGCATATTGAGATATGGTTTATTTTTTTTTGAGATATGGATTTTACTTTTTCTTTCTTCCCTAAGTAGCATGATATTTTTTCAATTTTTTCAATTTTTGACTTGAATAAATTTCCCTTCCCGTCTGTAGTATAAATAATATCTCCCTCTTTTTTTCTCAGAGATTTAACACAATGATAGAATTCATCTCCGTCAAGAATATCGCTTTTAGGATTAGGTGTGTAAAATAACTGCAATTTTTCTATATTTAATTTTAAATTAAAGTAAACCTAACAACTCCTTAACTATGATGAAAATTTTAAATCTAATAATTATTCTTCTTATAAGTAATCCTATAATGTCTCAGAAGAAGAATAAAAAGAAAATATATCCTCAATCTACCTCAGCAGAAGAAAGATTAAATGGCTATAATGACAGAATGAGTCTAAATTCAAATTCAATCGTTAAAAATATAAGCTTTAGAAATATAGGACCCTCAGTAATGAGTGGGAGAGTAGTTGATTTAGATATTAATCCAAATGATCCATCTCATTTTTATGTAGCTTATGCTTCAGGTGGACTTTGGGAGACTAAAAACCATGGGAACTCTTTTGTCTCATTATTCGATAACCAGATGGTAATGACAATTGGTGATATTAAAGTGGATTGGGAAAATAATATCATATATGTAGGGTCTGGAGAAAACAATTCAAGTAGATCATCATATTCTGGTAATGGAATTTATAAATCAGTAGACAATGGAAAAAATTGGGATAATATTGGATTACAAGAATCCCATCACATTGGTAGAATAATTATTCACCCAAAAAATCCTGAAATAATTTGGGTTGCATCTCTTGGTCATCTATATTCCTCAAGTAGCGAAAGAGGAATTTATAAATCTTTAGATGGCGGTTTAACATGGACCAATAAACTATATGTTAATGATTATACTGGAGCTATTGATTTAGTTCTTGATGAAACTAACCCTGATGTATTATATGCATCTATGTGGGAAAAAGATAGGAAGGCTTGGAATTTTGATGGCTCTGGAATTGGTTCTGGAATATATAAGTCTATAGATGGTGGTGAAAATTGGATAGAAATATCTGGAGGTCAAAGTGGTTTTCCTGATACTAAGGGTACTGGTAGAATAGGATTGGATATTTCTAGATCTAACCCAAATATTTTATTTGCAATTTTGGATAATCAAGATAGGAGAGAAGTATTAAATAATTCTGAAAATAATGATTTAACAAAAGATGATTTAAGATCAATTTCAACATCTGATTTTTTAAAAATTGAAGATAAAAAATTAAGAGACTTCTTAAGAAGTAATAGATTTCCAACTGAGTATAATGTGGATAAAATAAAAAATATGGTCACTAATGGAGATATTTCGCCATACTCTTTAGTCGAATATTTAGAAGATTCAAATTCTCTTTTATATGATACTCCAGTAATTGGAGCTGAAGTTTATAAATCAATTGATTTTGGTAAAACATGGAAAAAAGTTAATGAAGATGATTTAAGTTATCTTTTCTATTCATACGGGTATTACTTTGGAGAAATTAGAATTGATCCTCAAAACCCTGAGAAAGTATATACTATGGGTGTTCCTTTAATCAAATCTAATGACTCAGGTAAATCGTGGATGTCAATAGATTATGAAAATATGCATGGTGACTACCACGCTTTATGGGTCAATCCAAATAAATCTGGACATTTAATTGTAGGAAATGATGGTGGTATAAATATCTCATATGATGATGGCGAAAACTGGATGAAATTTAATAGTCCATCTGTTGGTCAATTTTATGATATAAATGTTGATATGAAAGAACCTTATAATGTATATGGTGGGTTTCAAGATAATGGCGTCTGGATGGGTCCATCTGATTATCAGGCAAGTTTAAGATGGCATTCTACTGGAGAATATCCATGGAAATTTATTTATGGTGGTGATGGTATGCAAACTGAAATAGATTACAGAGATAATGAGACAGTTTATACAGGGTCTCAGTTTGGAAATTACTCAAGAGTTAATACCAGAACTGGGGAGAGGAAAAGAATTACTCCATCTCATAAATTAGGTGAAAGACCTTACAGATGGAATTGGGAATCACCTATTTATTTATCTAGGCATAATCAGGACATACTTTATATGGGTTCTAATAAATTTCATAGATCTCTTAACCAAGGTGATGAATTTGAAACAATGTCAGAAGATTTAACAAATGGAGGAGTTAAGGGAAATGTTAGTTACGGTACTTTAACAACTATAATAGAATCAGATTTAAAATTTGGATTGATTTATGTTGGAAGTGACGACGGTTTAATTCATGTGAGTAAGGATGGAGGATTTTCTTGGAATAATATATCTGATAACCTTCCAAGAAATATGTGGGTAAGTAATATATACCCTTCTAAATTTAAAGAAAGTAGAGTTTATCTTTCTTTAAATGGTTATAGGTGGGATAATTTCGAGCCAATGGTTTATGTGTCTGAGGATTATGGTTTAAATTGGAGTAGAATTGGAAATGAGCTACCAAAAGAACCAGTTAATGTTATCATTGAAGATAATATAAATGAAGGTTTAGTTTATGTTGGTACTGATCATGGTGTTTATGCGTCATTGGATTACGGGAATAATTTTCATCCATTTATCAATGGCTTATCAGGTGCTCCGGTTCATGATCTAGTAATTCATCCAAGAGATAATGATTTAGTAGTAGGTACTCACGGAAGGTCTGTTTACATAGCAGATATGTCTTATCTTCAACAAATTGATCAAAATATTTTAAGTCAAGGGTTGCATGTGTTTAAAGTAGATAACTTAAAATATTCCAATAGGTGGGGAAGTACGAATTGGTATGGGAATTTGATTGAACCTTCTATGCAAATTGTTATATTTTCAAAGTCTAATGTTGATATAGAACTACTTATTGAAGGTGATAATGGTGAATCTATTAAAGATAATTATACATTAGAATTTGGATTAAACTTTATTGATCATAACTTATTAATAACTGATAAAAATAAATATTTACCGAAAGGAAAGTATAACTTAAAAGTTACTAACTTGGATGAGAACTCAATAACTGAATTTGAAATTAACTAACTAAAAAAATGAAAAAACTAATTTTATTACCTCTATATTTTTTATCAATTGGAATAATATACTCTCAAGATGCTAAAATGACAGCATGGGAAGTAACTGAAATTTGGGATCCAGAACCAAAAGTGGTTATTCCTGGAAATTCCTTTAGAGACGCTCCTTCTGATGCAATTGTTTTATTTGATGGATCAAATTTAGATAAGTGGGTTCATAAAAATGGAAAGCCTGCAAAATGGGATATTAAAGATGGGTACTTTACTGTAAAACCTGGAACAGGTGACATTTTAAGTAGAGAGGCGTTTGGTAGTTGTCAGCTTCATGTAGAATTTATGTCCCCAATAAAAATTGAGGGAGATGGACAGAATAGAGGAAATAGTGGAGTTTATTTTATGGAAAATACTGAATCTGGGGATACTGGATATGAGATTCAAGTTTTAGACTCATATGATAATAGAACTTATTCTAATGGACAGGCAGGCAGCGTTTATAAACAACATAGTCCCTTAGTTAATGCCTCAAAAAAACCTGGTGAATGGCAGACATATGATATAATATTTAAAGCACCAGTTTTTAATGAAAATGGAGAAGTAGAATCACCAGCTTATATCACAGTATTTCATAACGGTGTTTTAATACAAAATAACTCACAAATACAAGGATATGTAAAATTCATTGGGTATCCAGAATATAAAGTTCATGCATCTAAGTTACCAATCAAATTACAAGATCATAGTAATTTAGTTAGTTTTAGAAATATTTGGATAAGAAATCTTTAGAGCTAGTCTAATTTTTCAAGGACAATATTATGATTAGTGTAAATACAAATGTCAGCAGCAATTGTTAAACTTTTTTTAACAATTTCTTCTGCCGTTAGATCTTTATTATTTTCTTTTAATGCAATAGCTGCAGCTTGAGCATACATACTTCCAGATCCTATAGTTGCAATATTATTATCTGGCTCAAGAACATCACCAGTTCCTGAAACTATTAAAATTTGATTTTTATCTCCAACAATCATCATAGCCTCAAGCCTTCTTAAGTACCTATCCATTCTCCAGTCTTTAGCTAATTCGATTGCAGATCTTTTCATATTACCTCCATATTTACTAAGTTTTTCTTCGAATCTTTCAATCAATGTGAAGGCATCAGCAGTTGAGCCAGCAAAACCAGCAAGTATTTTTCCCTCATGTAAAACTCTTATTTTATTTACATTACTTTTAGCTACTGTATTACCCATAGTAGCCTGTCCATCAGCTCCAATTGCAATCTTTCCGTCTTTTAGTACAGCACAAACTGTTGTGGATTTTACTTTTTTCATCATACTAATATTTTTATTGGATCTTCTATTAATTCTTTTAATGTTTGAAGAAATGCAGCTCCAGTAGCTCCATCAACTAGTCTATGATCACAAGACAAAGTAAGCTTCATAATATTTCCAGGAACAACTTCTCCTTTTTTAACAACTGGTGTATTTTTAATTCCACCAACAGCTAAAATACATGAATCATTAGGATTTATAATAGCAGTAAATTCACTAATACCAAACATACCTAAATTAGAAATCGTGAAAGTATTACCTTCCCAATCTGATGGTTGAAGTTGCTTTTCTTTTGCTCTTTTGGCCAATGATTTTACCTCAGCAGATATATGAGATAGTGACTTATTATCAGCAAATCTTACTACAGGAACAAGAAGTCCTTCATCTACAGCTACTGCAACACCAATATGTACATGGTGGTTTATCCTTATTTTATCAGTTAAAAAACTAGAGTTTACCATCGGGTGTTTTCTTAGAGCTACAGCACATGCTTTTAGAATGATATCATTAAATGAAATTTTAATATCTGATGATTCATTTATTTTTTTTCTTCCTTCAATACAATTTTCCATGTCTACTTCCATTGTTAAATAGAAATGAGGAGCAGAAAATTTACTTTCAGCTAATCTTTTAGAAATTGTTTTTCTCATTTGAGTTACAGGTAATTCTTCAAATGATTCTTCTGAATGAATTTTTGGTAGAGTAATTTCTTTAACAGGCTCATTTGAACTTGTTGAAACATCTTTATAATTTTCAATATCTTTTCTTATTATTCTTCCGCCATCACCAGAACCAGAAATATTAGATATATCAATGCCCTTTTCATTAGCTAGCTTTTTTGCTAATGGAGATGCTTTTACTCTTTCATCTTTCAATTCAGAGACAATTTTAGTTGGTTCAGTAATTACTATTTCTTTATTATCATCTTTAATTTCTTCCACTTTTTCTATAGGAGTAGATTCTTCTTTTATTTCTTTTATTTCTTCTACTTCTGATGAATCACTATCAACATCTTTTAAAATTTCATTGACATCTTCTCCTTTTTCACCAATAATTGCAATAATACCATCTACAGGGACTGAATCTCCATCTTTAACTCCTATATGAAGTAACGTGCCATCATCATAAGATTCCAATTCCATTGTAGCTTTATCTGTCTCTACCTCTGCAAGTATATCTCCTGATTTTATTTCGTCACCTACTTTTTTTAACCAACTAGCGATAACACCTTCTTCCATTGTATCGCTCATTTTTGGCATTCTTATGATTTCAGCCATACTATCAATTTTTGCTCAAATTTAATCCAAAATTTTATTTAAAGGTTTTAACTAAAGAAAATTATTAATTTTATTAAATGGTAAATAGATATACTATAACAAACATTTCATTTATCTCAAAAACATTTAAAATAAATGACGAAAAGATTCAATCTATTTATAATGCATATCCAACAAAAAAATTACCAATTATATCATTGGATAATAAAGAAAGTATAAGCTATGAACATTGGGGGTCAACAGATGAATTTTCAAAAAATAATACTTTAGCTAATAGACTAATTAATGTTGATTTAAATAAAGCAAAGAAAAGCAATATAATTTCAAATCAATTCAAAATTGATAGATGTCTAATACCTTGTGATGGTTTTTATTTTTGGAAGAATTATTCACATAAAGAAAAATCACCATATTATTTTAAATTTCTCAAGGATAAATTAATTTATTGTGTAGGTATAAGAGAAACATTTGAAGATTTTTCTGGAAATAAGTTTAGATATTTTTATTTTTTAACAGAAAGATCTAGCGATAAGTGGAAAAACTTTACCTCAAAAATTCCTCTAGTTTTTGATATTAGATATCTAGATATTTGGTTTTCTAAAAAAACTTCTTTGAATAAAATAATTAATTTTATTAATCCTATTAGATTAGATGATTTTAGTTTTTATACTGTTTCACCTTATTTTGAAAGTAATGATAGGAATGATATTTCTTTAATTAATCCTAGTGAAAATATTAATCAATATGGAAATTATTCTCTTTTCGATTAATAAAAAAATAACATAGTTTTGAATATGATTAAATCAAAAATCTCTGGAGTTGGATATTATGTGCCTGAAAATATTGTGAAAAATTCTGATATCGAAGAAATGATGGATACATCTGATCAGTGGATAAGAGAGAGAACAGGTATAGAGGAAAGAAGATGGGTAAATGATGATAAGTTATCTACTTCTTTAATGGGAACCTATGCTTCAGAAGCTGCAATTAAAGATGCAGGAATTGATAAAAATGATATTGATTTTATAATTTTTTCAACCTTAAGTCCAGATTATTACTTTCCAGGTTCAGGAGTATTACTACAAAGAAATTTAAAAATTAAAGAAGTAGGTGCTTTGGATGTGAGAAATCAGTGTTCTGGTTTTATATATGGTTTATCAATTGCGGATCAATATATAAAATCAGGTATGTATAAAAATATATTAGTTGTTGGAAGTGAAATTCATTCAGGAGGTTTAGATAAATCTCCAAAAGGTAGAGGAGTATCTGTAATTTTTGGAGATGGAGCAGGAGCTGTAGTAGTTTCAGCAAATGAAGGAGATGCTGGTATTTTATCTACACATTTACATTCAGAGGGAAAGCATGCTGAAGAACTTGCTCTTATCAAGCCTGCTACTACATTTTGGATTGATAAAATAATTGAAGATGAGAATGAAGATGGAACAGGATACTCACCTGTTATGAATGGTAATTTTGTTTTTAAAAATGCGGTTCTTAGATTCGAGGAAGTTATTAATGAGGCATTAAGTTATTCAAACTTAAAGTCAGAGGACATCTCTCTTTTAATTCCTCATCAGGCAAATCTTAGAATTAGTCAGTATATACAAAAAAGACTTAATTTATCTAATACTAAAGTTTATAATAATATTATGAAATATGGTAATACTACAGCTGCATCTATTCCTATTGCTTTAAAAGAAGCTTTAGATGAGGAAAAGTTGAAGAAAGGAGATATTCTATGTTTGGCTGCTTTCGGTAGTGGTTTTACTTGGGCTTCAGCACTTATTAAATGGTAAAGACTAATTTTAAGATTGTATTTTTTATTTTATTTTTTATTCAAAAAAGTAATTTTATAAATGCTCAAAAATTATTTATTCCTATTAATGACTCTGAAATTATATCGCTTTATAAATTAGGAGAAAAAGAAAAAGATGGCTCATATACTTCAAAAGACTCTCTAGGAAATATAAGAGTTCAGGGCCAATTCAATAAACTCACTCCAGTTGGCAAATGGTATATTTTTTTTAAAAATGGAAAACTTCAATCAAATTATTCTTATTCTAATGAAGGAACATTAGAAGGGGTTTTTGTTCAATATTTCCCAAATGGAAAAATTAATATTTCAGGAACATTTGAAAACAACATTCAAACTGGATTATGGAAAACTTTTTATTTAGATGGTAATGTTGAAATGGTTGGTGAAATGTTAGATGGTAAAAGATATAAACAATGGAATTATTATTATAACAGTGGAAAGGTTAAAGAGATTTCCAATTATAATGTAGATGGAGAATTAGATGGGGAACTTATTACCTATGATGAATATGGAACTTTAGTTTCAGAATCAAATTATAAAAACAATAAAATTGATGGTAGATATGTTGAATATTATTATAATGGAAATGTTGCTCTTCAAGGCTACTATAATCTTGGTTTTAAAGATAGTGTATGGATTGAATTTTCACCTTCAAGAAGAATATCTTTCCAGAAACGATATAAAAATGATTTACCTCATTCAAAGTGGATATATTATTATCCAAACTCAAATTATAAACAAAAAGAAGAAAGTTATAAAAATGGGCTGAAAGATGGGGTTTTCTATAACTATTACTACAATAGTAGAATGTCTAAAAAGTCGATTTATAATAATAATTTTTTAAATGGCGAGTATGTAGAATATCTGCCTTCTGGAGAAGTTAGTGTTTCAGGTAAATATGAAAATGGTTTAAAAGTAGCAATTTGGGAAACATATAGAGAAGACGGATCAATTTATTCTATTGGTAAATATGTTAATGATCTTCAAGAGGATGATTGGAAATATTTTCATAGATCAGGTAATCTTTTATCGGAAGGTAATTACACTAATGGATTTAAAACAGGGCAATGGATTTATTATTATGAAAATGGAGAGCTAGATGAAATCGGTTCTTATTTATCTGGACTTAAACATGAGTTATGGGGTAGATTTCATAAAAATGGTAAACTTAAACAAGAAGAAAATTATTCATATGGTAAGCTTATGAATGTTACAGATTTTTATCTTATAGATGGTGGACTAATTGAAAATAAAACATTTCAAAATGGTAATGGTGAGTTAATGGATTATTATGATAATGGAAATGTTTTTTCTATTTCAAGTTATAAAAATGGAATTTTAGATGGTAAATACGAAGAATATCATACTAATGGAAAAATTGCAATAAGAGGAAAATATTCGTCAAGTAATAAAAAAGGGGAATGGCTTGAATTTAGTAAAAGAGGAATTTTAAAAAAAAGAATTAAAAATGATTAAAGATATAATTATAGCAATTGACGGACATTCAGGTTGTGGAAAAAGTACAACTTCAAAATTAATTGCAGAACATTTTAAATACAATTATTTAGATTCTGGTGCAATGTACAGATCTGTTACTCTATATTTTGTTAGGAAAAAAATTGATTATAATGAATTGGAAAAAATAAAAAATGAAATTCAAAATATAAAAATTGAATTTGATTATATAGATGGTATTCAAAATACGTTTTTGAATGGTGAGAATGTAGAAAATGAAATTCGTGGTGAAAATATTTCAATTCTTGTAAGTAAGTATAGCTCTATTCCTCTGGTAAGAAAGTATTTAGTAAGCTTACAAAAAGAATTGGGAAAAGAAAAAAAAATTGTAGTCGAGGGTAGAGATATTACAACAGTAGTTTTCCCAGATGCTGAAATAAAAATATTTATGACTGCTGATATTGAAACAAGAGCAAAAAGAAGATTTGAAGAAATAAAAACAAATAATCCTGAAACTACATTCAGCGATGTTCTTAATAATTTAAAGGAAAGAGATACTAAAGATTCAAATAGGTTGGACAGTCCTTTAAGGGTTGCAGAAGGGTCAGAAATAATTGATACAACTCATTTAGAAATTGACGAACAGGTAAAAAAAATTATTGATCTAATTGAGAATAAATTTTCTTAATTTTTTATTAAAATTTATGTAAAAACTAAAATTTTTAGAACTATTTTTGTCGCGAAAATATAAATTTTTCTTATAACAAAATGTCCTTAAAATTTAATCTTAAAAAGGGATTCAACATAAATTTAGATGGAAGTGCTATCAATGAATTAGGATCTGATTTTAAAACTAATTCTTATGCAGTTAAACCTACAGATTTTATTAATATTACTCGACCAAAGCTTCTTGTTGAAATAGGAGATGACGTTAAAGCAGGTACACCAATTTTATATGATAAATTACAAGAAAAAATAATGTACTGTTCACCAGTAAGCGGTGAGGTTATAGATATTATAAGAGGTGATAAAAGAAGACTTGAGGAAATAAGGATTTTACCTGATAAAGAAGTTAAATTTTTAAATCATAAAAAATATACTGAAAAAGATATATCTAAATTATCTAGAGAAGATATAATTGATCATTTATCAAAATCCGGTGTATGGCCAAATATAATTCAAAGACCATTTGGATTAGTTGCTGATACAAATGTTCAACCTAAATCAATTCATATTTCATTTTTTGATTCTAGTCCACTTGCTCCAAATTTTAATTA
>CEQL01122115.1_pt1 | contig 20918 bp, 24 predicted proteins | sample 356281 | NCBI WGS metagenome assembly CEQL01 (sample SAMEA2621203, study PRJEB7988) | marine metagenome | biome: marine biome (ENVO:00000447); feature: surface water layer (ENVO:00002042); material: "saline water (ENVO:00002010), including plankton (ENVO:xxxxxxxx)" | depth 5 m
CCCTCTGACGTATTGCTTGGAACAAGATCGTCAAAAGAAATGTCTGTTTCTTTTTTTGGAACAAGATCGTCAAAAGAAATGTCTGCCATTAAACGATTCCATGATCTGTAATTCCATTATCTTCTAATCTTTTAATTACTTGATCTTTTGGAGCACCATTTTTTATAGCTGTTTTAGCTTGATCTATTATAGATTGATTTGTTCCGGGGGTAGGAGAAGTAGTATCGCTAGGAGTACCTCCTCCTGTTGGATATAAAGGTCCAATTAATCTTTTGGCTTCTTGCATAGCTTGATCTGCAGGAAGACCTTGTGTTATTAACTTTTCTGCAAATTCTCTTATAGCATCTGATCTATCTTCTCTAGGAGAAGTACCAGATCTCTTGCTTCCTGTTCCTCTTGTTGATAAATCTACTGCTATTCCTTGTAAGATAGCTTTACCAAATCTTTCTGCAAAACTACCAGGATCTGCTATAGCTGTATTCTTTGCTACTCTCATATACTCTCTAGTTAATTCACCAATTGTCATGTTTTTTGGAACAGGTCCAATACTGGTTTCATAATTTTCTTGTATGCTTTTATCGGTAACTTCCTCTATTTTTTTTCTTGTATCTTCTTTATCTTCACTGTCATCATTTTTGTCAGTTTCTTCTATATCTTTTAAAGTATCATCTAAAGCTTGTTTTGCTGCAGTAAGAGTACCAAACTTTTTTAACATATCAGATTTAAAAGCTTGTATAGGTTTGGTAATATCAACTGTGCCATCCGCTTTAATAGTTGGCTTACGTGCAGCTGAGAGATTTTTAGGAATAGTCATACCTGGTTTAGCTCTTGTAATTAAATTCAAAGGATTTAAACCTTTTGCCATTACATTACTTGCTAAATTAGGTACAAAATTTAAACCGGCTCTTACCGCTCCACCAAGAAAATAATTTTGTACAGGTTCTGGTGAGTCTACAGCTTGCACAATATCTTTAATTACAGGCATGGCTTTCTGTGCTTCTTTCATAAGTTCTTCAGAAGAAGACATGATACCACCCATGCTAGATAATTTATTTCTAGCAGAACGGTTATTGTCATTTACAAAAGTTATAGAAAGATTCTGTATTCCCTTCATATTATGTAGCTCCACTAGGATTTTTTACCGCTCCAAGACTAGGGTTTTGGTAAATGTTACCTGCCGTACTAAATACATTACCTATTGGATTTAAAGTAGGTTGATAAGAAGTAGCGGCTCCTGTAACACCAGAAGGTAAGCCAGATACAATATCTCTCATAAATCCAAACCTTGCGAATGGTTCATAAGCTTCCTCTAGTTGTGCTGCTCTATCCACATCATACTCTGCTTGTAGCTGTTGTTGCTCTAATGTGCCTACATTAAATAAAGCATTAACGTCTTTTAATAAAGATGCTTGTGCTGATTCACCTAACGCACCTTGTTGTGTAGCTAATGATCCAATGCCTTGACCTAAAGTACCAAATAAATTTGCTGCATTCTGACCCATCTTAACAGCATTCTCAAAAGCTCTTGATCTTAGTTCACCACCAGTTTTAGCTTTTTGTGCTTCAACATTTCTTTGAACTTCTTGTTCAGTTACAGCTTGACGGGAACCTCCAAAAGCTCCAGAAGCTACCATCTGTGCTCTTTGTCCAATGCCTTGAATATCTCCTGCCCTCTGAATATCTGCTTGAGTAGTATCAATAACTTGCTCTACGTATGGGTTGTAAAATTGTTTATATCCCTCTGGTCCAGCAAGACCACCAGACATTTGTTGGACAGGATTACCATCTGCATCATAAATAACATTACCTTCTGCATCTTTTTGATAAACAGGTTGACCTTCTGCATCAAACATAGGAGTTCCTATAGCTTGTTGAAAAGCTCCAAGACCAAGATTAAACATGTCTTGAGCTTTTCCAAAATAAGGATCAGCCACACCAGTTCCTTCAGTTCCTTCTATTAATTTGCCATTAGCATCATACTTACCCGTTAACATTTCCATTGCTCGAAGCTGTGGATCTGTAAAACCAATAATGTCTGGTGGTGCAACACCACCCTCTACTTCTTGAATAGGATTACCATATTGATCTAGTACTTGTTCTCCTGTTTCTGGATCAACTTGATAAACTGGATTTCCATCTTCATCAAAAACAGGCTTACCAAAAAGAGGAGAAGTGGCAGCGATACCGGTAACTTCACCTGTTTCTTCATCAACTTGATAAACGTTTGCTAGAATGTCTTTTATAAATTTTTCTATGTACTCCGGTTGGAGTTGCATAGTTTTTTGTACAGTAGACATTAAGCTCTCCTCTCTAATTGATTCATCATTCTATACATTTTAGCTGCACCTTTGGCCCTATCTCCATCACCTGCTCCTTTAACAGCATCAGCTGTCATAACAAACTCTCCGTCCGAGAGGCGAGCTTCTTGAACCCTACCCCCATTTTGATAGATGGCAGCGGGTATTGAATCACTCTTTCCGGTTCCAGGACCTCGTATCATTCCACCTTGAGCAGCTGTTACAATTCCACTAGGATATCTAAAATCAGGCACTGGAGTTCCCCTATAGTCAGGTACTCTCTCTCCTGTTTCATATTGTCTTTGTTCCATAGCACTAAAAGGATTTTTATTTTTAGTCATTTGATTTAGTATGGCGGCAGAAACTAGAGCGTTTAAAGGATTATCTGTTTCTTGAGATATCAAAGCATTAAATATACCGGGAATACCAAAGGCTTGAGTTGGTTGACCCATTCCTGCTTGTTGAAAAAAATTACTAGCTGGACTAGCATCTCTGGCTTGAGTTGCCATTTTTAATAATTGATTACCTCTGCCACTAGGAGAACTATCACTACCAAAATTAAACATTTGAGTAGCCATCTGCATCTGTGGGTTTGTTGCAAACAAACTTCCAACGCCACTTGTTAGTGCATCTTTAAAGCTTCCACCACTTAATAATGTACCAAGTCCTGAACCAAGAGCCGCACCTTTTGGACCTCCTGTAACAAGACCAACTATCGTACCTATTGTTTGTAATATATTTGACATTTCATCTCCTTAAAACATAATAGCAAATAATTTTAAAAATTACCATATCTTTTATGTTGTTGTTACAGTTACACTTCCTACCGCTGTTGTTCCTACGTTTGTTCCCACGTGTGGAGTATTTGCTTCTGCTATTTTTACAAACCCTCCGTGATTAAAAAGTCCACCTACTTCTAGTCCTAAATCATTAGTTTGTAAATTAGTTAATACAAGTTGAGTTGATCTTCCTTCTCCTGGTTGTTGTATTTGATCTAAGTATACAGCAAAATTACGAATTAAAGTATCAAAATATTGTTGGTTATATTCATTTGGAGGAACAGGAAAAAAAGGTAGTGCAAGATTTCTAGACATTATCTCCTCCCATCTGGTCTAATATCAAGTCTTGGTGAACCTAATCTCCATCCAACACCTTTTTGTGAAGAGGAAACTCTTAATGCAAAACTTCTACCTCTTAACCTTACTCTTGCATCTTGTGTAAATTGTTCCACAGGTACACTAGCAGATTTTTCTACCGTTGAGTCTTCTGTTTGTAAGTATTGACCTCCCGGTGCATTTCTAGTTTTAACTGTCATGATAGCTTGCTTGCCTATAGCAGAATTTCTGAATGTTATATCTGGAATAAGACGACTAATAAAACTAAATTTATCTCCATCTCCTATATCTATCTGACTAGATTCTATGTGAGCAGTAATAGCACTTGCCGGATTGGTACTACCATCATCATCTCCTGTTTCATGGTTGTATAAATACCCATCCGTACTAGCAGCAATTGGAAGTTCGTTTACTCCTCGATCCATCCATGCTGTTCTGTTAAGAGAACCTACATACCATATTTTTTGTTGATAGTTAAATACTACATATTTATCTATTTCATCAGAACTAGCGGAAGGATAGAACCACCATACTTCTGAAAATCCTGCATTGGCAGCAGCGAATATTTTTTCAGCTTGACTAGAGTTTAAGTCATTAAAAATAAAGTCTTTTACTGTGCAGGGTAATTTTTGCACAGCACCTGTATAAACATAAAACTCATTTAATCCCATCCAAAAAACAGTATCCTCAACAGCTATAGCTGCAAAAGGACTACGAATAGAAAGATTTTCTGAAATAAGTTGTATTCCAAACGTAATAGGGGGTCCTAAAAATTGCAAAGTGTAAAGAGAAGTATCTGTAAAAACTAAAACTTGTTGTCTAGTTTCTACTGCACAAACAATTTCAGAACCAGATCCAAGTCGTAACTCACCAGCTGTATTAGTTGCTTGAGTTCTCCAATCAGTTAAAGATTCTTGACTTGAAAATCTTATAAGTAAAGGATCTTGAGTTCCTATGTTCGACTCGGGATCACAACCAAAAGCAAGAATGTGTCGATCTCTATCCGAAACCATAACTTGTGTGGCAATTGTTGGAGCAAGATCTGAATTAGCTAAAGTATTTAATTCTACAGCTCTTGCGGTTAAACCATTTGTTTTATCCCAATAATATATTCCTGCATTTCTAACATTAATAATAAGATCTTCACCAAAATTATCATGCGACCACAAACGTAAAACGCTTGTTGTAGTAATCGTAGCTGCACTACCCCAAGTTAATCTACCCCAAGTACCTGCTCCCCAACCATTTCCTCCAACACCTGTATTCAAACCTGCACTTAATTGATATTTGGCAACTACTGAAGCTCCACCTCCATTGGCTACAGTACCATTGGCGACTACTGGAGATGGTGTATATGTTCCATCCACAGTAATACTACTTACGCTAGAAACATTTCTAGCTATAATTTTATAGGTATTACTATCGACTATTTCATTTATTCTATATTCTTGATTTAAGATGACATCAGTAATATTAGTAGACCCTAGCGTTGCTGCACCACTAAAGCTGACAAAATCACCAGAAATTGCATTGTGATTAGCATGTGTAACTGTTATTTCATTGGAGTTGTTTGAACAAGCAAAAGGATTATTAGATAACGTTATTGTTAATCGTAATGGTGTAATATCGTAGTAAGCTTGCCCTGATTCTATATAATATTTAGCATTAGTTCCCACTCCAATAAACTTATCTAATGATAATGTTTGCCAAGGATGTAAGGCTCTACAAGCACCAAGGAACGAGTTGTTTCCTATCTTAGTCCATCCTCCTATTTTCTCTGGGTATCCCGATCTAAATCTTACTTTATCACAATCATTCCATCCTCCTTCATTAGAATAAGAAGTAAGTTCTTTATTAATCCCAGGTTTAAATTGTAGTTTTGTTAAAGCCATTATTTTTTTACCAAAAGTTTAGTTTCAGACAAGGCGGTACCAGCAAAAACACTAGGCGTATCGGCGGTTGTACTTAACGTTCCATCTTTTTGAACATAATGTTTTTGTCCTGTAGACAATCCTGATTGATTGTTATTTATTGTACCAACAATATCAACACTAGCTTTAGCGTTATCTGGTGCATCACCACCACTACTTATTCCTATATAATTACCACTTGTAAGATTTGCATAACCTACATCTAGAACTACTGCTTTACCCTTGAAACCATCATTAACATCTCTATAAACAATTATCGTTTTCCTAGCGTTCTCATCATACGTAATAGCATTCTGTAAAGAACCACTTGAAATAGCAATTTCATTGATAGCAGTATCCACATATTGAGTACTTGAATCATAACTAACAAGTTTATAAACAAATCTATTTGTTTCAAGTAAGTAAGTAATAACAGTTTTATCTGCAGCTTCATTATGAGAAATTTTTATAGCAGTTGTTTGTGGATTATTTCCTACAAGTCCATCTGTGGTTCCTTGAAAAGTACCATCACTCGTAAATGAAACTTGATTGCCTCCAGCACCAACAGCTCCATTACAAAATTCTCCAGCATTATTAACACTACTATCGTACCAAGCTATTGTCATTACACTTGAATTCTCAAGTGGAGAACCTCTTCGTCCACTTGTAACGCTTATTGCATTAGCATTTCCACTAGTAGTGAATAAAACTTCAGCAGCAAGAGAAATTGAATTAGGGTTAGAAACATTTATAACCCTAGCAGTTCCTGCATTACTATTGGCATCATCTCTATAAAAAACTACAGGTCTTTTGTTTTGTAGCTCTTCATTACCAGATGCGTATACAACTTGTGGAAAAAAACTATCACCAGCATTAAACTGTACAGCGGCTCCAAAACTTATGGCAGTTCCAGTATTGTTAACAATACCTGCAGAAACATAACCGCCAGCAGAATAACCACCAGAAGAATAGTCTGTATCAAAAGCAACAATAACACCAAGTAAATCTGAGTTACCTTGTGTATCTACATTATAAGGGCAAATTCCAATTGTTTGCGTTGCAGTTGGAGTATTTGAAAGGGTGTTAGGAGTTCCAAAAGAAATTGAATTGTTTGAAGAGTTTATAATACCAACTACACCATTCACTTGACTATTTCCTCCATCGCAAAAAGCGATAACTACCCAAGGTTTATTTATAATAGAAGTAATAGAAGTATTATTAGATGCTGTATTTCCATTAAATTTAACAGGAGTTCCAAAACTTATTGTATTATCGGCAGATACTGTTCCAACAATTGCCTTGCCATAGTTACTGTCATCATTATCTAGATAAGATATTACAATTCTTTTTGCAGTAGCGTTATAACTTACACTCATTTCTTGAGTGTTTCCTGCTTCAAACTCTTGAGGTGAACCTAATGTGTCTATTCTAAATTTTTGTATGTAATAAGTTATACCTACCGCAGCATTATTATTATCAATACTAACTACTTGTTTTGTTTCAGGAACATAAAAGCTAGATTTGCTTGATCCTGATCCAGATATACCACGTATATACCTAGTATTTATACTAATTTTTTGAGTAGTTAAAACTTTAAACTCTGTAATATTGCCACTTCCTTGATTTACATTATGAAAGAATATAGAAAAACTTTTAGATGCTGGACTATACGTTAATGTATGGTCGTTAACTGCGGAATCATTAAATGTAGAAATAACTACTGAACCAGTTATACCATTAGTAACACCACTTGCTATGTTCACTATAGCAATTTTACCTTTGTTGCTGTCTTGTGTATCTTGGTAAGTGATACACATAAAATTGTTATCAGGATCAAAGGCAATATTTGTTCTAATAGCATTATTAGTATTACTAATATTTTGTGTAGTTCCCCAGTTAAGAGATACTCCATTATTTATATCTGCAACACATATTTGACCTTTAGAGGAAGTATTAATATAAGCAACAACTACTTTATTTACGTTACTATCAAACGCTACATTGATATATGAACTTGCTGCAACATCAAAACCTGCTCCAGAATTAGCATCTGGGTTATAAGAAGTTATTGAATTGTTTGCAGCCAAAGTCACTAACTTAGCAGCACCCGCTACGCTTGATCCTCCATCCGTTTCGTAGTAACACAAAGCTATTTTATTAACATTAGGACAAAAACATGTGGCTATATAACTGACAGTTCTTGCACGAAACAGTACCTTAGAACCAAAAGTTATTGTATTAGTTGATGGGTCAACCTCTCCAGCAATACCATAACCATTGTCACTGTTACCATTATCCGTAAATGCTATAAATATTTTATTAAGATTACTATCAAAACATATAGAAGTATAGGTAATTGCAGTAACATTAAACGTTAATTTATCTCCAAAGATAATTTCGCTACCTTTGACTTCTCCTACTATGTATCTACCACTGGAATCATCGGTATCCCTCCAAACTATTACAACTCTTTTGTTATAACTATCATAAGTTGAAGATACAAAGGAAGGTGTTCCTGTACCAACACCAGGAATAGGAACACCATTACCGGGAGTACTAGCTGTCGGAAATATATCGTTATTTGAAACAGTAGAAACGGTTCCATTGTCGTTTATAACAACAGTAGAACCATTTGGTAAAGTACCACTCGCTGTTATTTTAGGCTTACCTTTAACTTTTGGTGGTATGACTTTCATTGTTTAACCTTTTACAATTAATTCTGTAGATGATATAGCAGTTCCAGCTAAAACGCTAGGAGTACTAGCTGTTGTCGATAAAGATCCATCGTTTTGAACATAATAAACTTGTCCTGCAGTAAGTCCAGTTACATTAGTTGCTATTTCTCCCTGTGTTTTTACAGTTATACTTTGTCCATTTAACCCACCAGATATAGGAAAACCTATATAATTTCCAGTTGTAACATTTGTAACAGTATGCTGAAGTTGAAAACAAACACCAGCGGCATGGTTTGAATCACCTACTCTTCTAAAAAAAGCTACATTAGTATTTTGTTCAGTGTCATGTACAAGACCAAAAAGATTGCTTCCTGAAACACTTTGAGCAAGTACAGTTTGCTCTGCACCTACTGTTAGGGTCGTACCATTTGCTGTAATGTCTTTATATAAACCATAACCATTATCTCGTGTATAAAAAACCACAACCTTTTTTGCTGCTGAATCATATACTGCGTTAGCTGTCAACATACTAGCATGAATAGTTTGACCTGATCCGTAAGCAGGAGTGCTAGAATCTGTTCCTGTTGCCTTAACAAAACCACCCCCAGAGGATGTTCTATACACAACCACCATGACTTGTTGGTCAGGATCATATACTATATTACCATAATTAGGTCCTGTTATTGCATCAGTTGAAACAGTTACTTGTCCATTGATTGTAAAAGTACCACTGCCTGCGTTACTTATAAAAAGAATATTAGATTTAATTTGGTTTGAAGCAGGATAAGTAATAAGAAACTTACTGTTATGAGAACTATAAGCTAAAGAAATCTGTCCATCATCAGTGATAGTAGAGGAGGCTACATTATCAGGAGAACCTGGTGTTCCTATAGAACTAGTACCAACTTGCAATAATAACATAAGAACTTTTGGATAATTAGCAACAGCAGTATCTCTATAAGCAACAACAATTCTATCATTAGTTGAATCATAAGCAGCTTTTATAGATCTAGCACCTGTGTTCCAAGTACCTACTGAACCATAAGTTAAAGAAGTTCCATTAACTTCACACACACAATAAGATCCAGTGTTACTCCCAACCTTACCAATCCATACAACCTTATTAGGTCCTGTTGTACTAGTGCTAGGTATAAAAAGGGCATTATGATCTCCCGTAGTAGAAGTACTAATCGTAACTGGAGTACCAAAAGTTATAGTTGTACCATTTACTGTACCAACAACTCCTACTAAATCATTTAACCGATTATAAAAACATACTACTTTATCATTCGTGCTATCGTAACAAGCTGCATATTCAATAGCAGCTCCATTAGTATCAGCTGTTTGAGGATTACCAGAACTAGCATTTATAGTAGTTTGAGCCACAGAACTTACTGTACCATCAACATTAACAACAACAGGTGTGCCATCACTTAAAGTGCCACTAGCTATAAGATTTGTTTGTCTAGTAATTTTAGGATTGTTTCCTATAACAAGCATCTATTATTCCTCATCACTAGTTTTTTCTTTCCAATCTTTTCCATCAAATGTATATTTATCCCCTTCCCAATCTTCGGGAGAATTAGTTATATTCTCTACCAAGGTAGAGTTGGAAGAATTTAAATCTGATATATAAAAGTCAATCTTTTCAGGATCTTTTGAATCATAAACAACAATTTTGTTTACACCAAATAAAACAGGAACTGAATCCTCAAACAAAAACTTAGATATCTTTGTTGAATTTTCTATAATACTTTTCATTTTTACCCTTTCACTATAAGTTTAGGAGAGCCTGAACCTGTAGATGCTACTCCTGTTCCAGCTTCAACAGAAGGAGTTTGAGCGTTTAAGCTTAGTCTACCATCTTTTCTTACAAAATATTTTTTACCAGCTGCAAGTAACCCACTACTACTATCATCTGGTTCTTTAGTATATCCAATGATAGCATTGGCTGTTTTAACTGTAACTGTATTTGTATCTGAAAAACCAGCCTCTGTAAAACCAACAAAATTACCTTCTTTTAGAGAAGACCCAGGAAGAACTATAACACTTGATACGATTTCACTAGAAGATTCACCAGCCACTACAATTAATTTTGTATCTGGATCATAAGTCACACAACTATTACCATAAGGATATGATATACCAAAATAGTTACTTGAGAAATTATTATATTTTGAAGCTGTTTCTCCATTTGGAAAAGAAACAAAAAATCCATCAAAATTGGGTAAATAAAACTTACCTCGGTTACTGCTATCTGTTGATATAATTATAGTTTGTTCAGCGTGTTCATTATAGACAATTGCATTTGGACCACCTACTCCTGATCTATATTGTACATGAGTACTGCTTGTACTAAAGCTACCTCCAGATAAGCTAGCCACAAGACAGTAACCACTACTATCCGCTGATAAATCGTATGTTATAACTAGCTTATCAACACTTGCATCATAACCTATTTTAGGCTCTTCCACAGCAGCCGCCTTATATGTACTTGGTGTACCCCAACTTATGCCACCAGCATTTGGATAAAATACTGTACCTGCAATAAGTTTTCCATGACTACTACTACCTGAATGACTTACGTTTACTACAACTTGTTTAGCTGTAGGATGATAAACAATAGTTACATCATTTACATTTCCATTAATTACTTGCACTAAAGATGAAAAATAAAACGTAGCATTAACAGGTGCGTTTGAGCCTACCGTTATTACATCAATAACAGCACTCATACAGTTATTGTTTTGTGCGTCTGACCATACAGCAACAACTTTTTTGTTAACTGGATCATAACAACAATCTGGGTAACTTCCCGCACCGTTAGATATAAGTTTAGGACTACCAAAAGTTATGTCACCATTTCCTGTATTTACTGTTCCCACTACTCCCGTAATTCTACCAGCAGTAGAACTACTTCCATTATCTCTATATATTAAGAAAAATTGATTTCTATGAGTAACATAACAACCTGATATATATTGAACAGTTCCTGGGGATTCAAATGAAACTTCAGTGCCGTAATTACCTATTGTAAGATTATCTGTACCAAACTTTGCAGTTCTTGCATATCCATAACCATTAGTAAATACATAAGCATAGATAAGTCTATCTGCATTAGGATCATACATAACCATAGGAGAACTAGTATTACCACCAGAAATAGATGTTGAAGCTATAGGAAAGGTTAATGGCTGTTTTACAAATCTATCTGCTGGTTGAACAACTTTAGCTTTTAATGCGTTGCTTACGGTATAAACGCACAATACCTTATCTACATCTGGATTAGATCCTGATATAGAATCACCAAAAGCTATAGCAGTATGATCACCATTACCACTTGATTCTATATAAGGTATTGTATCAGAAGAAGATGGATCTCCGGGATTATCATAAACAACATAATTTGTTCCACTAACAACGTATAACGTAGCACTAAAAAGTCTTAATTTATTAGCGTTATCTCTGTAAAAAATAGAAGTTCTATTTCTACGATTATCATATACTAAAGAAATATTATCTACAGAATAATTTGTATAATAACCAGTATCGTAAAAACTTACACTTGTACCAGCAACATTAGCGACAACAACCTGAAGATACGAATTATTCTGTTGTGCTCTAAAAGCTATTATTGCTCTATTAGTGTGACTATGATCCCAAACTATTTTTGTACCAACAGCGTTATTTTGAGTTGTGTATGCGGTTTCAGTATTAAAACTAATTTGTCCAGAATTAGCATCTACTCGTCCTATCCTTCCATAAGGAACTACATTACCTCCATCTTGATATAAGACTAAAACATCTTGAGAACTATAGCCACAATTAGTAATACAAAAGTTTTCTGCTTGAGAACTAGCATTTAAAAATTGTACAGGAGAAAGAAAAGAAATGGTATTTGTACCAGATACTGTTGCTACCACAGCCATACCATCATTACTATTATTTGTAATTTCTCTATATACAATAACAAATTTGTTAGCAGGATTACCTATATGTGTAATTTTGTTAGCCCACGAAGCATAACTACCACTGTAGGTGACAGCTGTTCCAAAAGCTATAGAGTTACCAGTTATTACACCTACAATTGCTTGACCAGGATTACCCGTTGCTGCTTGATTTCTAAAACAAATCACTACTTTAGATGGATCGGTACGATTATAATCAACGTCTATATAACCTGTATCACCAGCATTAAAAGTTACAGGTGTTCCAAAAGTAATAGATGTTCCATCTACTTCACCAACAACAGCCTTACCATATGAAGAGTCATTATTATCAATGTAAACTATAACGAATCTATTGTTTACTCCATCAAAACATGTAGCCATATAAACACCATTTATTGATGATGTAACATGTGTTTCATCTCCAAATGCTATATCTGAATCTTCAACTATAGAAACTGTACCTGCAGTATTAACAATAACAGAAGAACCGTTTGATAAAGAACCACTTGCTGTGGCTGAAAATATAGTGTCGTTATCTGCTTCCCCGATAACTCTCATAGTATATTCCCCTATGATGCGTCATTAATAAGTTCATAAGAAACAATTAAATCTAAATGACTTGCTGCACTAGCTCCTCCTTTTAAAATATCACCTTCCATTAAATAAATAGGTGCATCTAATAAAATTAAAGTAGAGTCTGGTGCAACAGAAATTGTTTTTGCTATATAAAAACTACCTCCTACTGTTATGTTTGTAGTAAAAGGACCTACGATTGTATCATCTTCCGTATCAAATTCGTTTTTAGTAACAAATAGGTCTACTGTTGCTGCATTTGTACCATGTACGTTTGCACAGACAATATTGTTAACTTTTATTAATCTATCATCTCCTACGGTAAATAATGCTGTTGTTACTGTGTTAGAAAGATTAAATGCTACCGATTGTCCATAAATACTTGCTACGTTTACTATGTTTGGTTGAGCCATATTTTATTCTCCTTTATCCAAATACAATTGCCATTGCTATGGCTTTTCCAGTTGTTGTTGCGTTTCCACTAGCGTTTAATTGTGCAGCTGTAGCAGTAACAAGTGTACCACCTAGCTTTAATCCTGTACTACTACCATTATGTGCGGCAATATCAAAGTCTGTTGTTCCTGTAGGAATTTTTACAACATCTGCATCTGCATCGTTTTTAATAGTAACATCATTAGTAGAACCTTGTCCTGTTAAGATTAAACCTTCTGTAGCTGTATATCCCATAGCAGCAAGTAATCCAGCGGAAGTGTCAGCACCTGCATTAATTGTTCCTACACTAAAGTTAGCAAAAACATCTACAACTTTTCCAGAACCGCCACCTCCATCAAAGTAAATCATTTTTGCTTGACCATTAGCAATTGTAACTTGATCTGATGCAGTAGCAGATCCTGATTTTACAGTAATACTTTGACCTCCAGTAGTAGCATTTTCTATTATTTGAACTCTTTTGATTGTATTATCTGCAAAAGTGATTGTTCTTGTTTGTGTTAAACTTGCACCAGAAGTTAATTTTAAATACATAGCTCTAGCTGCATCAGAATTAGGTGCATTAGCTAAAGCAAAATTTGTATTATCAGCGTCACTAGAAAAACCAACTTTTGTTCCATAACCTAAAGCTTCTCCTATAAGTTCTAGATTTGCGTTGGTAGTATTACCCCATTGACCAGATTGTTCACCAGTTCCTATTTCTTCTAGTTTTAAGTTATTATCAAATGTACTCATGGTCTATCCTTATGCTGCTTCGTCTGTCCAAGATGTGTTTGGTGCAGGTGTTATCTCGATCCAAGATGTGCTTGGATTTACAGAAACATCTGACCAAGATGTGTTTGGTGCAGGTGTTGTACCAGACCAAGAAGAAGACGGTGTAGGTACAATATTAGACCAAGACGTACCCGGAACAGGCGTTATGTTATCCCAAATTAACACACTATTTACAAAAGTGCTAGCAGAAACTCCTGTTAAAATAATTTGTTCATTAATAACAACTATTGGAGTTCCTATAGAACCTGTAGCACTAACACCATTTTGGGTTTCAAATGTATTACCAACTTGTCCTGTAGCACTAACACCAGTTAAATTAAGGTTTGCATTAGCACTTACTGTTACTGTTCCTACAGCAGTTGTACCTTGAGTGCCATTTTGGGTTTCAAATGTATTACCAATTTGTCCTGTTGCAGAAACACCAGTTAAATTTGCAACGGAATCTTGAGGAATAAGAACATCACCTACAGCAGTTGTACCTTGTGGCAATACTAGATGTGTACCCCAAGCTCCTTGATTCCAAGCTCCTGATCCCCAACCACTAATAGGAATAACAATAGGAATCCTAACTAAAAAATCATTAGATTGTGTTTGTCCTGTAGCTTGAACGTTTTGAACATCTATGGTTACAGTTACATTTCCTGATGCTGCACCAGATGTTCCTATAGGACCTTGTGATAATGGAGAAAAGCCTAACATATATTACCTACACTATTGTTTGATTTCCTGCACTATCAGCTAAACTAGTATTTGTGTTAGGAAAGGCACGACCATTACCATAAATAACTCTTACAACTCCTCGTTGACCATTCCCTGCATAACCGCTATATGTTGAAGAAGAACCTCCTCCTCCACCACCAAACTGACCACCTCCTTGATAAAAATTATAAGTACTACTAGTGCTTAAACTTCTATTAGAACCTCCATTAGTTCCACCACTAGGAGTACCAGAATGTGGAGAACCACCATTATTATTAGTATTTGCACCCCCAGCTCCTCCATTAAATCCTTGACCATATACACCTACTCCTCCACCACCAAAGGAATAGTAATAACTTGTGTTCCATCCGCCACCGCCACCACCGCCACCTGAACCAGCTGTAGAACCTTGTCCAGGATATCTGTTCCCCCCATTTCCTCCATTTCCTGTATAACCAGCAGCACCGCCACCACCTGAAGGACCATATCCAGATGCACCAGCACCAATTGACGATCCTCCTGTTCGGTTACTATCCCCCCCAGAACCTACACCACCAGCAACAGAAGTATTGTATCTTCCGGGATTACCCCCCGTTGCTTGTAAATTAGCAGCTGTACCAGAAAAGGAGCTAGTAAGACCTCCTGTACTACCTGCAGAGTAAGCTCCTCTACTTCCCCCAGCACCAACAGTTACAGCGTAGGTATCACCAGGAGCAACAATGATATTATTTTTATAAGTTAACCCACCTCCACCACCACCATTCATTCTATAAGATGCGTTTGAAGTACCACCCCAATACATACCACCTCCACCACCACCAATAACTAGTACACAAATACTTGTTACGTCAGTTGGTACTGTAAAGGTATGACTACCTAAGGTAGTGTATAAATATTCCCCAGGAGGAACTTGAGGTATATTATTATTTACAAAGGGAGATTTAATATCCCAAACACCTGTCTTATCGCTTGCCCAAAGGTGTTTAAATCCAATCACTCCACCATTAAGCCTATAACCTTGACTCATCTATGATATAACCTCATAGCTTATACAATAATTTAAATCACTATTAGCAGATGCTTGTATGTTAAGAGCTTTGTCTTCAGTTAAATAAATTCGCATATCTGCTGAAATAAGAACTAAATTAGTTTTTGCAGGAACCGTAATTAAATGAGCAATAGTTACATATGATCCTCCACTTGCAGTTGATAATCTTGCTGTAACATCTGCAGCATTAGTGCCATCTACGTTACTAATAACAACGCTATTTACTTTTACTATTGTGTTACTACTAGCAGCATTCTCAAGAACTTCAGTTAAACTAGTTGATAAAGACCCATAAACTGTATTTCCTAAAATACTCGTAGCTGATGCTATGTTTGGGTTAGCCATTTATATATCCTCTATCTCTGTTTTATTTATTGTACACCCTGCCCATCCTGTCCAATAGTCTGTCATGACAGGTAAAGCTTTAAGCGGTTGTACAAGATCACTATCATATACCATTTCTTTTGCTTCAGAATCAGACTTTCCACCTGCTTTTAATTTAGCTACAGCTGCCTCTCCTAGTTTATCTTCATCATCTATATCTACAATAACTGATACTTTGTAAGTCATCTTTATACTCCATAGATCAAAGTCATAGCTGTTTGATAAGAAAAGTTTCTTGGAGAAGCAGTAACAAATACAGTAGATGCACCAGATAATGTAATAGCAGAGGGTGAAGTTATATCTGCTGTGCCACTAACTAAAGTTTCTTCTGGATTTCTTGTCAAAGTAGTTCCCGAAGCTGTGAACACTCCTGTTCCTATTTCAAAATTGTTACCATCTTCAATTACGTATCTAACTGTATCTCCATCAGAAATACCTGCTTCTGTAAAATCAAAGAAACCATCTTCAGGATTACCTAAAGTTATAGGAGAACCACTTCCAGTTGTTGAGGTAGTAACTTTAACTCTATTAGCTAGTTTAGACATTAAGCAATCCTTATTATGGCATTCGTATTGTTGGGAGTTGGAAAAACAACCTGAAAATCACCAGCACTAGAAGATTTGTCTCCTCCAAAATCTAATACTAATACTGCATCTGTTTGGCTACTCTGACCTCCTGTTTGTGTATTATAGATTATAGCACCTCTAGCTGTAATAGTAGCGTTTGTAAAAGTTATATCAGCAAAATCCGTAAAAGCAGTTGTTCCACTTGAAGTTGGAGTAACATTAGTTAATGTTCCACCACCAGTAGCATATGGATTACTTCCAGACCCAGAGGCTCCAACTTGATTATTATCAGAATAATTAGTTATCGAAGCATTCATTTCTGTTCCACTACCTCCAAAACTTCCTTGCGTAGGTTCTGCAGCGTTTGTAAAAAGGGCAAGTTTGAATTGATCTTGTCCGTTTGTAAAGTCGTGTTTGCCTTGAAGAAGTTGTACTTTAAAAGACGTACACATAAAGTTTCCATTAAAAGACATTATAAGCTCCTTATCAGTTCAGCTAGTTTTGGATGACCAGCATCTTTTATTGCATGACATACAGTTGTTCTATCACTATTAATAGCTTCTTTCATATGAAACACAATTACTTTTTCTATTTCTTTAGAGTAAGCCAAAGCTTGATCTCTTAACACAGGATCAACATTATTAGATATAGATATAATTTTTTTAATACATTTATCTGCTATCTCTTCGGGAGTGAAACCTCTATTATGTGTTGTTCTAACTTCAACAATAGGTTTATCTTTAGGTAAATCCATTTTTAAATTAAACATTATTGTTTCTCCCGGACAACTTTTCCTATTCTATATTCATCTGTAGTTTCTCTTGCTTCACCTAGCATTTTAACACCAATCAAAGCTTCTTGAAACTTTTGATTATACATATTCATAACGTCTTGTTCACCTTTCATAAAGATATAAGCTTCAATTAAAGAACCATATAACAATGCTATTTCTGCATTTATACTCAACCAAGTTGTACTATCATCTCCACCAGTAACCAAACTAGCGGGACGATAGTAATAATGTAACTCTCCAACATACGTTGTATTTGGAGTAGGAGCTAAGATAAAATTGTTTACGTCAAAGGACGCATAATATCGTGGTATACCTGTTGTTGTACTATTTGGTGTATATGTTTGCAAAAAACTAACATCTTTAAATTCTGCAAACTCTTTATCTCCATTTGAGTTCTGAAAACTTAAAGAAAATGGTGCTAAAAAATCTGATGGTACTGCATAATATTTATTGCTAGCGGTAGCATTAGCAGTAGCATTTTTTCTAAATAAATTAAGTTGTGTACTTTTTAAGATACGTTCTTCTGCTAATCGAATAAAGGTAGGAATATTAGCTACAAAAGAAGTTTCTGTATTTTCAGTATAATCTTTTATTGAAGATATTAATTCTGATTTTGTAAAACTCATGGCGTATTTATTTGACCTCCCATATTAGGATGATTCTGACAGTAATAGTACAGAGTTGGTGCTCCAACTGCAACTGTTATAGTAGTTTTATATCCGGGATCATCTTTGACAACACCTGTTGTGTATTCGGTTCCACCTCCATGTGTGCCATCTGAAGTTGTAGAAAATCTAACTGGATGAGTAGTAGCTGCTGACCAATTAAATATGTAAGTGTTTCCTTCTGATAAATTTAATGTAGGTTGTTGTACACCATCTATAAAATATTTGTTGTTACCATTTACGTTTTGAACGGTAACAGTATAAGTTGTTACATTTGTAACATTAACTGTTACAGTTCCAGAGGAAGTTACAGAAGAAACACCCGTAATGGTTATATCTGTTGGACTAGCTTCTGCTAATTCTTCTACTGTTACAAGTCCTCCACCTCCCCTTGAATTAGGTATAGTAGACTTTTGTAAAAATTTTTTATAAGCATTGAAATTACTAAACATATATGGATTCATGGTGTTTTGTATATAATTTACTTGTTCAGTAACTTCATTAATACCATTACTCCATTTTAAATATGCTAATGAGTCTGTTACAGAAAGATCATTATTTCCTGTAACATCTCCTAAAGGTCTTCCATTAATTGCTTGATTATTATTAAACAACACCATTTGGTTGTCTGTATTAACTTGAACTGAAGCTGCAAGAATGCCAACACTCACCATATTGTCATATTGAGCTGTGCTTTGATTAAGAGTTGGTTCAGTAGGAGCCTCTACTGTAATAGTGTATTCATCAACTGATATAACCGTAATTATATATCCTTCACTTCTGTTTAAAGTTTTAGCATAAAAGTCTTGAAAAGATTGAGCATTTGTAAATCTAACTCGATCTCCAGTTGTTTTTCCATGACCAGGTTCATAAACGGTTAGCTGATTAGAATCTACAACACTAACAAAAAATGGATTAAATTCTAATAAAACTTTACTTTTTGATTCTACTTGATCTGGCCTTGGGTTTCTTAATGCTTGTGGATCTGGAAAGGGTTTTAAAGGAAGAAGCTGTGGATGTTTTGCTTCAAATTCATCAGGACCAACTAGAGAACCTGTCCACTCTTTTCTCATATCTCTTAATCGGTATCTTCTTCCCGATCTATCTGATATACCATAAGCTCTTTTTCCACTAGCATATGCCATTATACTCTCAAATAATCTAAACTAGGTTGTAGTTTTAAAGGTGTTCTACCTTCATCTTCATCAGCAGCTCGTTGAAATTCTTCTTCATACACAGATTTTAACAGCTGAAGTCTTTCTGGTGATCTTTTCATTCCAATATAGTAGGCTAATCCTGCAACCATACAAGGATAAAAACGAAAAGGCATATCAGTAGTATTAACTAGAGTGTCTGCATCTTCTATTCTTTGAACATAATAATAAATTAATTGATCTGTAGAATTTTCTGGAGTCGCCCAAAGATTTATAATAGGTGCAATTTGTCTATCAAAGTAATACTGGCTAGGTCTGCCTTGCGTTGTTTTATTTGGTACAGTTAAGTATTCTCCTCTGCTGATTCTAGTTATCTCAAAGTCAGTAGAATTTCTTCTTAAAGTTACTTCTAATAAATCTACTACAGAATTAGATAGAGTATAGGAAGACGTACCTTGAGTTAGTGCTTGTGTAGCTTGTTTAACTGTCCAAAGATTTAACCCTCTGTTAGCCCACTCTGCAAACATAAGATTTAAAGAACGTCTTGCAGTTTTTGCATCGTAACCAGTTCTTACTTGTAATCCACACCTTTCGTATGCTTCCTCGATAACTTCAGCAACATCGAGATTGAAATCTCTTGAACCAGAAGTAGTCATTAGAATATTCCTTTAAACATCTTTCCAGATGTTTGCACTGAAGGAGTTCCTTGTATAATTCCTCCTTCTTTCATCCCTTTAACCATACCACCTTTTTTCATATAACCCATTTTGTTACGAACACCTGGTGGTAATTTAGCTAACCCAGGATTTTTACTTGCGTTTACTGGCTTTAGATTTTTTTTCATTTGTAGCTCCTTTTGGTCTTCCTCGTTTTCCTTTGTTCCTATCTACGTGAAAGGATTGTGGCACTTCCGTGCTTGCACCCCCACCTAGATAGTTAGGTTGATCATTATCTTTTCTTTTTATTCCCGGTAAAGCTGCAGCAATATCCAAGAAAAGACCTGATATAGACAATAATATTTTTCTAATAAAGCTTATCATATTATTTCTCCTTTTTAAAGTCTGAGTCTGCATATAAGTTATCAAAAGTTATTCTTGGATCCAAATAACTATTATGTATTTCAGCAGCATGAAGATGCTGACTTGGTTTAAAGTCTGGTGCTCCAGAGCCTGTTTCCCATAAGGCAGGACTTGTAGCTCGAACACGATTATTAGGTAAAGCTACTATGTTACCTGTCCATTCTCCTGCGTCTGTAAGTTGTAATACGTGACTTTGTTTATGTTGTGCAGGATCATCTGCAATGTGACTTTCTGTATAATCCACAGTAAATAAATATTTTCCTTGATAGAACTCTCCATCAATCTTACACATCCAAGGACTTGAACTTACTCTTTCCATGTTAATAACAGAATGATGATGTGAGCTACAATCCCAAGGTTGTACCAAATGTGTTTCCATAAGTGTGGGCCACTCTTGTAGTGGTATATCTGCAACTAAAGCTGTGATAGGCATTCTCGCCCACATAGCTCCACCATGAATCATGTCTTCTGGTTCCCCATCCGCTTCACAACCAGTAAAAACTATCTGAAAACTTAAACACCTATCAGGTATTGTATTAACAGCAATCGCTAAACCATGAAGAAATTCTCCATGATATTTTTCGTGGTTACATGTAAATTCTTTTCTTATCCAACATTTAAAATATGGAATGTTACTGATTAAGTATGACATTAACCTCTGGCACGAACTTTACCACCTCTGCGATAACCTTTAGTTTTTACTTTACCACCAGCACGATAACCTTTAGTTTTTACTTTACCACCAGCTTTCATGCCTTTAGTTTTCATTTTACGACCCATCATTTT
>CEQL01068346.1_pt1 | contig 20916 bp, 19 predicted proteins | sample 356281 | NCBI WGS metagenome assembly CEQL01 (sample SAMEA2621203, study PRJEB7988) | marine metagenome | biome: marine biome (ENVO:00000447); feature: surface water layer (ENVO:00002042); material: "saline water (ENVO:00002010), including plankton (ENVO:xxxxxxxx)" | depth 5 m
TTTTTCTTTAATGTGTCGACCATTTCCCTTAAGGCATGTTGAGCTTGTGCCACTGCCATTCCATACCCTGGTACAATTATAACTGATGAAGCATTTTTCATCAGGAAAGCTGCATCATCTGCATTACCACTTTTGACCGGTCTTTGTTCTTTAGTCGATTTACTCGACACATCATCAGTAGCACCGAACCCTCCTAAAATTACGTTAAAGAAGGAACGATTCATGCCTTTACACATAATGTAGGATAATATTGCACCAGATGATCCCACTAGAGCACCTGTAATTATCAAAGCTGTGTTTTCCAAGGTAAAACCAATTCCCGCAGCTGCCCATCCAGAATAAGAGTTAAGCATTGAAATTACGACTGGCATATCGGCTCCACCAATTGGAATTATTAAAAGAAAACCAATCAAAAATGATACAGCTAATAGTATCCAAAACAAGTTAGATGATTGAGTTGAACATAATAGATAAATTATAACTATTATTGAAATTAAAATAATTGCATTCAAAGGATGTTGCCCTTTGAATGTAATTGGAGAACCTGACATTATTCCCTGCAATTTTAAAAAAGCAATAATAGATCCTGAAAATGTTATAGCTCCAACCGCAGCTCCAATTGACATCTCAATTAAACTTCCAAGTTTTATATTTCCAGGTGAACCAAGATTGAATGCCATAGGGTTTAAAAATGCTGCAATTGCAACAAAAACTGCTGCTAAACCCACCAAGCTATGAAAGCCAGCTACTAGTTCGGGCATAGCTGTCATTGGGATCTTATAAGCTATGAAAGCTCCAATCGATCCACCTACTAAAATAAAAATGATTACAAATATAAATCCATTGGAGAAATTACCTGTAGATAAAAATGTAACTGTTATAGCAATAATCATTCCTATAATTCCAAAAAAATTCCCCTGTCTTGATGTTTCGGGCGAAGATAGACCTCTAAGGGCAAGAATAAACAATACTCCTGAAACTAAATAAAAAATTGCGGACAAATTTGCTGATATCATTATTTATCTTTTTTCTTTTTCTTATACATTGCTAACATTCTTTGAGTTACAAGAAATCCACCAAAAATATTAACTGCTGCTAGAGCTATCGCTAAAAAACCAAAAATACTCGAGGTATTAAAAATGCTATTAGAGGTCCCTGATAGACCTGCTATTATAGCCCCAACAATTATTACTGAGGAAATTGCGTTTGTAACAGACATCAAAGGTGTGTGTAAAGATGGTGTTACACTCCATACCACGTAATATCCTACAAAGATTGAAAGTATAAAAATACTTAGCCTAAATATTAAAGGGTCTATTTCCATAAATTATTTAATTAATGTTTTTTCTATAATTTCGTCTTCAAGATTAATGTTTATTTTTTTTTTCTCTTTGTCGAATAAATTATCAACAAAATTAAAAATATTTTTCGCATACAGGATTGAGGCAGAAACTGGTAATTTATTAAGTATGTTCATTTCACCCATTATCTTTACTCCGTTTCGATCAATAATTTTATCTACCTCAGTAAATGCAGTGTTTCCTCCTTGAACTGCAGCGAGATCATAAATAACAGATCCAGCTTGCATATTGTCTATCATGTTATCTTTTATTATCAATGGCGCTTTTTTTCCTGGAATTAAAGCTGTACAAACTACAATATCAATTTTTTTTAATGTTTCGGTTAAAAGTTCATCTTGTTTTTTTTTGAATTCATCTGAAGCTTCCTTTGCATAACCGCCTTCTGTCTCTAAATTTTCCGAACCCTCAACTGTCAGAAATTTTCCACCTAAACTTTCAACTTGCTCTTTGGAAGCCATTCTAACATCGGTAGCAAAAACTATTGCACCCATTCTCTTAGCTGTTGCAATTGCTTGGAGTCCAGCAACCCCTGCTCCCACAACTAACACTTTTGCTGCTGGAACTGTGCCTGCAGCTGTCATCATCATTGGTATAGCTTTTTGAAAATTTGCAAAAGATTCAATTACTGCTTTGTAACCAGCTAGGTTTGCTTGAGAAGACAAAATATCCATAGACTGGGCTCTGGTAATTCTTGGTAGCAATTCGAGTGAAAAAAGATTAATTTTTTTTTGGATTAAGGTATTAAATTTTTCTTTGTTACCATAAGGGTTTAAAACTCCAATAAGTGTTTGGTTTTCTCTGATATTCAGGCTTTTATCATCAGACAACATACCAAGCTGGACAATAATGTCTGATGAATTTATGATCTCTATTTCATTATTAGAAATTTTTACGCCTACATCTTTGTACTCTTCGTCTTTTATTCCTAAATGAGAACCATAATTTTCACTCAAGCACACCTCAAAGCCAAGAGAGGTATACTTTTTTACGATGTCTGGTGTTATTGCAATTCTTTTTTCAAAATTTTTATTTTCTGATATCGAACCAACCCTCATTATTAATTCTACAATAAAAATATAGCCATTAGCAATAAAACAGATATTACAGCGACAGTTCCCCACAGAATAAATTTGGTAAAATTGTTCCAGGTATTTTTATGGTTTTCGTTATCCATAAAATCTATTTTTGTCTTGCTTTAAATTTGGGATTAGTTTTATTTATTACGTATACTCTTCCTCTTCTCCTTACTAATTTGGAGTTCAAATCTCTATTTTTTATGGATTTTAGTGAGCTTTTTACTTTCATAAATTTAATAGCCTGGCAACGACCTACTCTTCCATGTCTTAAGACAAAGTACCATTGGCGCAGAAAGGCTTGACTTCCGAGTTCGGAATGGGATCGGGTATTGCCCTCTCGCAATAATCACCAGGCAGAGAATATATACATAAGCATATTAATTTTGTCAATTTATATTAATTGCAATTTAAACTAAGGATTTTAATTTTTTTTTTAAATAATCATTTATTGTCAAGCGAAGTCCTACCTCAATTGGTGTTTTGGCTCTCCATCCATATCTTAACGCAAGATTTAAATCTAATTTTTTTCTCAATGTGCCATTCAAATTTTTGTTAATGTATTTTATTTTAAGATCAACGCCTAAAACTCTCATTACTAGTTTCGCATATTCATTTATTGTTTTTTCGTCTTTAGAGCCGATATTTATAAGGGTATCTTTTGTTTTTATATTCATAAAATGTATAACTGCATCAGCAACATCGTCACTAAAAACTAGTTCTCTTAATGGGGTTCCATTTCCCCATAAGGTAATATAATCATCACCATTTTTAACAGCGTCTAATATTTTTTTGATTAAAGCTGGAAGAAAATGGGAACTTTCAGAACCATAATTATCATTTAAACCATAAGAGTTTGAAGGCATAAGACATTTATAATTTAAATTATATTGATGATTATAGCTTTCACACAACTTTATACCTGCTATTTTTGCTAATGCATAAGGTTCATTAGTTTTTTCTAAATAATTACTTAATAAATATTTTTCTTTTATTGGTTGTTTGCTATTTTTTGGATACACACAACTTGATCCTAGGAAAATCAAATTTTTTGTTTTCGATAAAAAAGAGCCATGAATTAAATTATTTTGAATTGAAAGATTATCATATATAAAATCAGCTTTAAAATCATTATTTGCTTTAATGCCTCCCACTTTTGCTGCAGCCACAATTGTAATTTGAGGTTTTACTCTTTTTAGAAAATTAAATACTTTTGTTTGATCTCTCAAATCTAAATTTTTTCTGTCAATAGTTATTATATTTTTATATTTTTTTTTTAGTTTTCTATAAATTGCTGATCCAATCATTCCGTTATGACCGGCTAAAAAAATTTTAGAATTTTTTGAAGTCATTTTCTATATGATTAATTTCATAATCAATCATGTCTTTAATTAATGAGTTAATGTCATGTTTTGGTTTCCATTTAAGAATTTTTTTTGCTTTTTTAAAACTTCCAACAAGACTATCTACTTCAGCTGGTCTAAAATATTTTTTATTAATTTCAATTATACATTGATTTTTTGAATTATATGCTTTTTCATTGGCACCTCTTCCTCTCCAGGTTATTGGATAATCTAAATGTTTAGAGGTTAAATTAATAAATTCTTTGATCGAATATTGTTTACCTGTGCATATTACAAAGTCTTGTGGTTTATTTAGTTGCAACATTTTCCACATGGCTATTACATAGTCTTCTGCGTGTCCCCAATCTCTCTTGGAGTATAGGTTTCCTAAAAATAATTTTTTTTGTTTTTTGTATTTAATGTTACAAAGAGCTCTGACAATTTTTTTAGTTACAAATGTTTCTCCTCTCAAAGGACTTTCGTGATTGAATAAAATTCCATTACAAGCAAAAATATTATAAGACTCTCTGTAATTCACAGTGATCCAATAAGCATAAAGTTTGGCAACTCCGTACGGACTCCTAGGATAAAATGGTGTATTTTCTGTTTGAGGTACTTCTCTTACTTTTCCAAACAATTCAGAAGTTCCAGCTTGATAAAACTTTATTTTTTTCTTAGATATTCTAATTGACTCCAGTATACGTAACGTGCCTAGCGCATCAGCGTTAGAGGTATATTCTGGAATTTCAAACGATACAGCAACATGTGACTGAGCCGCTAAATTGTAAATTTCATCAGGTTTTATTTTATCTATTATATTGTTTACAGATTGTGTATCTGTCATATCCCCAAAATGAAGCTTGAAATTAGTTTTTGATGATATTGGATCTTTATAAATATCATCTAACCTTGATGTGTTAAAAGAGGAACTTCTTCTTTTTATGCCATGAACTATGTATCCTTTTCCTAATAGGTACCTTGTTAAGTATGCACCATCTTGTCCAGTCACACCAAAAATTAAAGCTATTTTTTTCACAAACGATTTTTATAATTACTTTTATGCATATTTCGTATTAATAAATCAATATCATTTTTATTTAAATAAAAATATCTTAAATAATACTGTGTTAGCCCTGATGAGTTTAATCATAATCATCCCTCACCAAAATAGGGAAAAAATAATTTTAAAAACTTTTCAAAATTTAAAAAGACAGTTTATTTGAAACACACAAATTTATATTTTTAAATTTTGGATAAAATCATTAATGTAATTTTTTAATTTTATTTTTCCATATCTTTTAATAATTTTATTATTTAAAGACATGTTAGTTAAAGCTGATGAATATCTCTCTCCAGGTCTTGATTTAAGATACTTATATTTGCACTTGAACATTTTTGCTACTTGCGTAATTGAATGAGATTGTTTGTGAGAAATACTGTAGTGACCACACTTATTTTTTTTCCAAGCTTCAAAACAAACATCGATAGTATCTGAAATATGAGTAAATCTTCTTGTTTGACTTCCAGGTTTAACGATTGTTAGTGGCTTTTTTTTCTTATACAAATCCTCGAAAATACCAATTACCGTTGCCATTTCTCCAGATTTAATATGTCCGGGTCCATAAACATTGTAAAAATAAATAATTTCAAATCTAAATTTAAACCACTTTTTCAAATTTTCTAATAATTCAAGATTCTTGCTTTTGGTAAAAGCGTAAGGAGATAAGTTTTTATCATTTCCATCATTTCCTAAACTAGCTGAAGTAGCTGAATAAATTAATTTTATTTTATTATCCAGGCAAAATTTAAAAACAGCATTAGTTCCGATAGAATTAGACTTAAAACATGAATTAAATTTTTTAAAACTCTGAAAAATTCTCGCAAATTCGCCAAAGTGAAATAAAGAATGAATTTTTTTTTTATAAATAGATAAAATTGTATTTATATTTTCAGTATTACCTTTTAAATATTTTACTCTAGAAGAATTTATATGATTTCTAACAAATCCACTTGAGTAATTATCAACACTAATTATATTAAATTTTGTTTTTAATAATAATGACTTAATTAAATTTGAACCAACAAATCCAGCTCCACCAGTTACTATAATAATTTTTTTCATTAGAGCTTTTTGAGCCTAGCAATGTCTTACTTTTTCGTGTTTGAAGACAAAGTACTATTGATGCAGACAAGCTTGACTTCTAAATCTGGGTATCATCTTCTAACAATAGTAGCTACAAAAAGATAACTAACTCTAAATTAAAAAAATGTAAAGTAAAAGTTTAATCTAATCGAAAATTATTTATAATTTTTTTTAAATTCTAGACAAATAACGAGGTTCAAACAAATTAATATCTAATTTTCAATATAATTTAATATAAATTCCCATAAAGAAATTTTAACTCTGAAGCTTATGTGTTATGTTAATATTTTATAACAATTATAGTATTGATAGAATAAAGCTTTAAGAGCATTAAATGAAATTAAAAGTTACTTTTTTGTTAGATCCAAAAAACAGTTGGATAAAAAATCAATTAACCAGTTATAAGTTTAATCTAAATAAAAAATATTTATTCAAAATCTCAAATAATTACAAACTGGTAAAAAAACAAGATGTTGTTTTTGCAATATCTTATACAAAAATTTTGTCTCAAAAATTTCTTAAACTTAATAAATTAGTTTTAATTCCACATTGCAGTAAACTTCCCAAAGACAAAGGTTTTTCTCCAATACAATATCAAATATTAAAAAAAAAAAAATATTTCACGTTTCTTTAATTAAAGCCGTAAAACTAGTAGATGCAGGCCCAATATGTCTTCAATCTAGTTTTAAGCTTAATGGTACTGAACTTTATGAAGAAATAAGAAAAATTCAGGGGAAAGAAATTTTAAAAATAATCAGTAAATTTTTAAAAAAATACCCCAAAATTAAATTTAAAAAACAAGTTGGGAAAAGTAACTTTAATAGAAAAAGAGTGATAAAAGATAATGAATTAGATGTAAATAAAACTATTAAAGACCAATTTAATCATTTAAGGATAAATAGTAATGAACTTTATCCATCTTTTTTTTATTTAAAAAATAAGAAATTTATTTTAAAAATTTTTAAATCTGAATAAAGTATGAATAGAATAAGATAATATGAATTTATCTATAGTAACAACAACTTTTAATTCTTCACTAACAATTGAGAAATTTATTTCTGAAATTTTAGAAACTCTAAAACAACAAAATATAGACACATATGAAATAATAATTGTAGATGATGGTTCTATTGACGATACTTGCAAAAAGTTGAGGAAGATTAAAAAAGAGTATGCCAACTTAAATATAATCGAATTAAGTAAAAATTTTGGTCACCATAAAGCTTTGATTACTGCACTAGAATTTTCAAAATATGATAAAATTTTATGTATCGACAGTGATTTAGAGGAAAATCCTAGCGACTTAAAAATATTTCTTAATGAAATTAATGAATATGATTTTGTTTATGGAGTTCAGAAAAAAAGATCGGCAAGTTTTATAACTAATATATTTGGTAACTTATTTTATAAATTTTTCAATTTTTTAAGCCCAATTAAAATACCTCAAAACTTAACGACTATGACTTTAATGAATAACAACGTTAGAGATGAACTTATAAAATTTAAAGAAAAAGAAATTTTTTTTCATGGGATATTGCACACTATAGGTTTCAAAAAGAAAGCAATTTTAATTGAAAAAAAATTTAAAGGTAAATCAGAATATACAGTTTCTAAAAAAATTAATTTATTTTTTGACGCTATTACCTCATTTAGTAGCGGCCCTTTAAGAATATTTTTTTATATAGGTCTCGTTATTTCTTCTTTCTCAGCAATGTATGCAATTTTTCTAATTTTAAGATATTTTGCACTTAAAATAACAGTTCCCGGATTTACTACACTTGCGATTTTAATATTATTTTTTGGGGGATTAATAATTTTAGGAATTGGAATAATTGGTATATATATCCAAAAGGTTTACTCTGAAGTAAAAAAAAGTCCCAGAGTAATAATAAAAAATAAATACTAAATTTCAAAAAAACTTTTAATACTTTGACAAATAAATAAAGTTTGTTTTTTTGATAATTCAGTATGTATAGGTAATCTTAAAATTCTTTCAGAAAAATTTTTGGTATTTTTAAATTTACTTTTTGTAAATTTTTTTCCGATTTTAGATAAATGAAGAGGCTCATAATGAGATACAGTATGAATATTTTTTTTTTCCAAGTAATTTTTCAATTTTTCCCTTTCTTGAAAGTCTTGCAGTAAGATATAATACATATGGTAATTTGTTTTTAAATTTAAATTCATGCCAACAACCTTTTTATTTTCAATTAAACTTTTTAAATTATCTACGTATAATTGAAAAATTTTTTTTCTTTTTTTTTGAACAAAAGATATATTTGCCAATTGATTATATAAGTAATTTGCTTGGAATTCAGTTGGATAAAAATTTGACCCAATTTCAGTCCAAGTATATTTTTTAACTGTATTTTTGTCAAAATCCTTCCTGTTGGTTCCACGCTCCCAAATATAATGACTTAAATTATTAAATTTTTTATTATTAATTATAAGGGCACCACCTAGGCCACAATGGATATTTTTTGACTCATGAAAGGATATACATCCAAAATCACCAATCGAACCTAAATATTTTTTTCCTATCTTCAAATCGATACATTGTGCTGCATCCTCAATTAATTTAAATTTATATTTTTTCCTTAATCTTAAAAAAAATTTTAAATCTTCTGGTTGACCTGCGTGATGCACAACCACAACAGCTTTAGTTTTTTTGTTTAGTTGTTTAATAAAGTGTTGTTTATTAATTTTTGGATCGTTCTCGTTGCAATCAACAAATTTAATTTTATAACCACACCTTAAAAATGATGATGCTGTTGTAGGATAAGCATAAGATGGGATTATAACCTCATCATTACTTTTTAATTTTAACGACAAAGCAGCAATTTCAAGTGCTGAGGTACAGCTATCTGTTAGCAAAACTTTTTTAAAGGAGTATTTTTTACTCAATCTATTTTGTATTTTTTTTGTCCATATTCCATTACCTGCGTAAGTTTTAAAATTATCGAATTTTTTAAGATTTTTAAGTTTATAAGGAATATTAAAAGAAATTTTCTTCATAAATTAAGTCTGTTTTAACTGATAAATTTTTTCAGATAAGCAAGCTTATGAATATTTACTAAAGAAATACATAGACGATTTTGTATGTATTTAATTATACTATCTACTTCGTTAATTCTCTCGATTCTGCACATATCATACCAAAGTTTACCTCTACTTATAATTTTATAATTGAATCTATCTTTTTTTAAATATAATTTTAACAAATATATCCATCAAACTTGTAGAACCCTTTGACTAAAATTGTTTTTTTTTCTTCATAGATTGGTATTAATTATATATTAAACATAATGCAATTATTTAACAAACAACTAAATATAGCTTTTAAATTGTTGTTTGTCGTTTGTCTGAGTTTATTATCTTTACGTTTTTATAACACTATTTCTTTTTTAGAGCCATTACATGTACAAACAGGCGGTGCTGAAGATACTGGCTTCATAGGTATATGGTATATAAAAAATGGTACTTTAGGATATGACCACTTTTTAAAATTTAAAATAGATATAAGCAATCCAAATATTTTTTCTCTTTTTCATTACAACTGGCTTTTCTATCATTTTAATTCTTTTTCAATAATAGTTGCACAGAAATTATTTAATTTATCTGATCTTTGGCTGCCCACAATTGTAAGAATTAATTGTTTTATTTTAAGTTTTTTTTCATTCTGGATTTTTTATAAATCATTGAATTTATTAAACAGAAATAAGTTATCATTTTTTTTTAGTTTTTTTTTAATTTTTGGACCATTGACTGGCTATTGGGTAATTTCTGGAAAACCTGATATTTTTTATATCTTTTTTGAAATATTGGCTATTTACATAATACTAAAGAATCAAAATAACCGTAATTATCTTAATATTACAATAATATTGGTTTTACTTTATTTCTCATGGTCAATTAAACAAACCTCAATTGTAACCATAAGTAGTTTTGCATTTTATTTATTGTTGAGAAAAAGATTTAGTCTTTTTATTTACATAATTTGTATATTTTCTTCCTTTTTAATTTTGACTAAAATTTTAGGTCCAAATCAATTATTTGAGAGTATTTTTTGGCAAGGTGGCGCTGCGATTTCTTTTAATTTTAATCATTTTTTCAAAATATTTTTAGATAGTTTATCTAAAGGTTTAATTGTTTATGTAGGATTATTTTGTATATTTCTAAATATATTTTTAAGAAGTAATTTTATTTCTTATTATAAATCTTTAAATGAAAATCAGATATTTTTAATAATAGGTACTTTATTTTCATCTTCTCAAATATTATTTTCTTTTCATTACGGAAGTGCAGTAAATTATTATTATCCTTTTTTCATATATTCTGGTTTGTTTTTGTTCTCAGAAATTGACAATCTTGCTAAAAATAAAAATTTAAATTATTTAATGTTATCAAGTGTGTACATACAAATTGTTTTAATTTTTTTTGTGTTTATTGGTATCAAAGGCTCTACAAACCCAATAAAATATGAAAATATTACAGAATTTAAAGAATGTGTTTATGACTTAAAGGCTCCAATTCTTTCAGATCATAAACCCTATTATAGATTGCCATGGATAACGCCTGACAACAATCCTATATTAATTACAATGATGTATGAAAATTATATCAAAGATTTCAAATTCGAAGATACACCAGTTTATAAAGAAGTGAAAAAAGGATCGTTTAAGTCTTTAATAATTAGAGAAAAAAATAAATATAATTTAAAAAAATATACTTTTGCAAAAAACTGCAACTCTTTATATGGGGCGAAAGTAAAAATTTACATTAGAAATTGGTAAAATTTTCTATGAAAATTAGTATTATTACTACAACATTCAATTCATCAAAAACAATATTGAAATGTATTTCTTCAATAAAAAATCAAAAATATAGAAATATAGAAATGATATGGATAGATAATTCATCAACAGATGAAACCTATAAAATATTAAATAGATATAAAAACAATAAAACTAAATTGATTCAAGTTAAACGTAAGTCAATATCAGAAGCTTGGAATATTGGAGTCAAAAAAAGTACTGGGGATATTATTAGTTTTTTGAATTCTGATGATTTTTTATCAAATGAAAATACTATAAAAAAAATTGTCAACACATTTAAATTGAAAAGATGTGATTGTGTCTATACAGATGTTTTTTATTTAAATAATAGTGGTAAAATAATAAGAAACTGGAAAGCAAATACATTTTCAAATGAAAATCAAACTTATAAATATTTTAATAACAAGTTAAAATTTGGCTGGATGATGCCACATCCGGGCCTGTATGTTAAAAAAAATTTAATTAATAAAATTGGTTTTTTTAACGATACTTATAAAGTGTCCTTTGATTATGATTTTATAATAAGACTACTCAAATATAAGAAGATTAAAGCATTTTATTTACCAATTGTAAGTGTAAAAATGCTGACTGGTGGTAATAGCAATAAAATTCAGAATATAATTCGTAAAATGAAAGAGGATCTTAAAATTATTAAAAAACACAAAATTGGAGGATTTAGAACCCTTTTTCTTAAAAATTTTTCTAAATTAAATCAGTTTTTTTAGGTAACTTTTTAAATTTATTTTTGATTTATCAAAGACTGATAAATCCAATTATATGTTTTTTCTAAACCCATTTTCAACGAGTACTTTGGGGACCAATTAATTTTTGAATTTATAAAAGTGTTATCGCTGCTTCTCCCTCTAACCCCTTTTGGTTTAGAAAGATCATATTTTTTTTCAACGGTATAATCTGCAATTTTTTCAATTATATCAATCATTTGATTGATAGATACTTGCTCTTCACTCCCGATGTTAAAAACATCTTTAAAGTCTGAATTAAATACTGATAAAGTTGCATCAATACAATCATCAATATATAGAAAGCTTCTGGTTTGTTGGCCATCTCCCCAAACTTCAATATTTTTTTCATTATTTAATTTTGCATTAATTATTTTTCTACATAATGCGGCTGGAGCTTTTTCTCTACCACCATCATAAGTGCCCACTGGACCATATATATTGTGATATCTGCCTATTCTGACATCTAAACCAAAATCTTCATAAAAATGTCTACACATTCTCTCACTAAATAATTTTTCCCATCCATATCCATCTTCGGGCATTGCGGGATAAGCATCTTCTTCTCTAAGTCCACTAATGAAAGTGTCTTTTTGCTTTGATGCATTATAAACACAGGCTGATGATGAAAAATAATATTTTTTAATTTTATTTTGTAAACTTGCTCTAAGTAAATTAGTATTTATCAAAACTGATAGCATACATTCAGCTTTATTGTTTTCAATAAAACCCATCCCCCCCATATTACACGCAAGATTAAATACATAATCAACATCTTCAGATACTTTTAAACAACTTTTATAATCTTTAAGGTCTATTGATATATTTTGATTTTTATCGTCAATTTGAAACCAAGAATGAAAAGGTTTTATATCTACACATATAATTTGGTGTCCTTCTAATTTTAGCCTTTGCATCAAATGGCCACCGATAAATCCACCAGCACCTGCAATTAAACATTTCATGATAAGTTCTTTATTAGAATATTTTGTACTTTACAATACAATAAATAGCTTGAAACGCATCGAGTAATCCAATTTTTTTTCCTTCCTCATAAGATCTACCATTATAACTTATTGGTACTTCAAAAAACCTTAATTTTAGTTTTGCAAGTTTTATTGTTAACTCTGGTTCAATTCCAAATGAATTTTCTTTTAAATTAATTTTATCAACGTGTTCTTTTTTGAATACCTTGTACCCTGTTTCCATGTCGGTCATATTAAGGTTTGTAAATAAATTACATAAAAAAGTTAAAAATTTATTTGCTATAAAGTGCCAAAAATAGTGAATTCTAGTGTAATCTTGTCCTCCTAAAAATCTTGATCCATAAACAACATCTGCATTTGCTTCCTCAAAAGGTTTAAGTAATTTTTTGTAGTCTCTTGGATTGTACTCAAGATCAGCATCTTGAATTAATACTAATCCTTGTTCAACTTTTTTTAAACCAGATCTAATAGCTTTTCCTTTGCCAAAATTTTTATCATGATATAAAATTTCTATATCTTTTCTATTTTCATATTTTTTTAATATATCCCTTGACCCATCAATAGAGAAATCATCAACTACTATAATTTTTTTTTCATGCGGCTCTACTTTAAGAACTTTATCAAGAATAGTTCCAATTGTTTTTTTTTCGTTATAACAAGGAATAATGATGTTAAGTTTCGTGCTCATTTTTGCTACTTATATTTACAATTTAAATCGTATCAACTCAATATATCAATAGACTAATTAAGAGTTTAAGTCTTTTTTATTCCAATTATTATAAAATTTGATTTCAAAAAAAACAGCCGTATATGCCTTATTTTAATATCAAAATCTTTGTGAACTTTTGTTTCTAATAAAAGACTCCTTAAATCGTTTAGCGACAACAAATTAAGATTTTCTTCTTTTGATAGATAATCAAATTTAAAAAATTTTAAAACTTTTCTAAAAATGTTATTTGGCAACATATTTACTATTGGAAGTTTAGAATGAAAATCTATAGGATAATTTTTGTTGGGAGTAGTAATAAAAAAAATTTTGTTAGTTAATGAGGCAATATTTTGTATCATTTTTTTTTGATTAGTATAAGATCCAACATGTTCTATAGTTGCAGAAGACAAAACTATATCGCTCCTTAGAAAATTTAAAGTTTTATCCTCAAAATCTTCAGATATGGATCCAACTGTCGATGAAGAAAAAAAACTGTCTACAATACTAAAATTACTAAATGCCTTATAATTTAAAATTAGTTTTAAATTTTTAATTATAAAGTTTGAACTTTCATTTTTTACATCATTGGTAGTACCAATATCTAGACAATCTGAGCATTGTATTCCTTTTAATTCATCTTTTATTATTTTGATGATTTCTAATCTTTTTTTTTTTATGATTTTATCAAAAAATTTATTATGAAAAGATAAATAAATTTCATTAGTCATTTTTTTATACATTCATTTAAATTATAATTTTCAAAATAAATCCATTGATATTTTTTTACTCCAGAAAAAAAGGGGTTTCTTGTTGCATGATTAGCATTAAAGCTCCCATATTTATAAGCACATTTTTTATTCAATGAATTTTTCAATAATTTATTTAAATTTTTATTTTTTCTTATAACTAAAACTTTGATATTATTATCTTTTACTATTTGTAAAAATTGATCATTTATTTCAAATTTATTTTCAGTAAATTTAAGCAATCTCAACCATTCATTAGAAAAATTTAATTCTCCCCGTTCTATATTTGTCCAAAATCTAGATCTTTGAGTATACAAAATTTTTTCATCTTTTTTTAATTCTAATTTTTTTATTATATCATTTATATTTAATGCATAATCATAACCGCTAGCATGCTTACTTAAAAAATTTTTTTTGTAATCTTTTAATATTAATACTGGAGAGGTGTAAATTGAATATAATATTAAGAAAAGCCCAAATATTAAAGTTTGAATGTAAATTAATTTTTTTAAGAAAATATTAATTTTAAATTTGAAATGACATGCAAAAATTTGAATTAAGAAAAAAATAAATAAAAACCATCTTGTACTAATATTGCCACTAATAATAACGGAAATAAAAAGCAATAAAATAATTAGAAGAACTTCTTTTTTAATTTTTCTTTTGAAGTTTATAAAATTGTAAAATTGTAGTCCAAAAATTTTTCCAATATTTGGAAAGCTAATATAGAAGTTTCCAGCTTGACCATAATGTGGAATTAAAAATAATATTGGTAGAAAAATCAAATTTTTTAAACTTAGACTTAAATCATAATTTTTAAAAAAATTTGCTGCTGCGTTTAAATGTTCAGAATTATTATTTAAGATTTGTCCAGTAAATGGTGGAATGAAATCTCCATGAAAATATATATTCTTGAAAACAATTGGTGCAAAAAATATTAATGCTAATAAAAGAGTTAAAGTAATTGTCTTAATCAATCTTTTATTTTTATAAATCATATAAAGTATGGCTATACATACTGGATACAAAAAACTTACTTTAAATGATAAAATTAACATTAAAGAAGATAAAATAATTAGTTCATCAATTAAAAAAAGTTTTTTGTTATTGTAAATATGAAAAAAAATTAATGATAAAGCAAATGATGGTAACACAAAAATTTTTTGTGAAAAAATCATTGGTAAAAATATTGGAGAAGAAATTAAACATAGTAGTATAAAATTTTTCTCTTTAACAACTTTAAACCTCTCTAAAAAATACAAACTTATGAAAATAAGAGTTACTAAGTTTAAATATGAACCAAAATTTTCACTGTATAAAACAAATCCGATAAAATTAAAAATTTCTGTATATCCTGATACTAAAAAATCCGGATGAATAAGTTCTGCCATTTTAAGCCAATCCAAAGACTCATATTTTAATAAAAATGCTCCAAAGGAACTATGATAACTCAAAGAGTCAGCGTCACTTAAAGGCAGGGATGAAATGATAAAATAACAGAATAAAAATATTAAAATAATTTTCTGATCAAAACTTAAATTTTTTTTTAAAGAAATATTTTTAATTTTTAAGTTTTTTAAAATAAAGAGATTTAATATTAAAAAAAATATGAAAGAAATATAAATTATATATTTTGTAATTAAAAAATTAATAAATAGTATCCAATTCACTAAAGAGATAAATGCACCTAAAATCATAAATAAAAACAAGAACTTCATTTCAAGTTTCATACTTATAGAAAATTTTTTTATTAAAAAAATTGACAGATTATAAATTCCAAATACAAAATTTAAAAATATTACAAATGTCAACGGAAACTGTAAAATATCTACTCCGAAATAATTTATCATTTTTTCTTAAATTTTATAAAATTTGTTTGGTAAAAAATAATTATTAGAGCTAAAACATAAAAGTAGCTATTCCAACTAGCAAATATTGAGCCAGTTGTTTTTATTGGCCAGAAAAAAAAGAAAAATAAGCAGAGACTTATATATATTTTTTTGTCCCAAAATTTTCCATTTGAAGAAGATAGTATTTTTCTCAAGACTAGTAATAAAAAAAATAAAAAAGTTAGAATTCCTATACCACCGGTTTCAGATAATATTTCAAAATAAAAATTATGTGGATGAGTTGAACATCTCAAATCAACTGCCTTTGAATTTATATTTTTTAAATAATCCTTATTACATTCATATCTAAAGGTCCTTATACCAGAGCCAATTAACGGATTCTTTTTAAATATTTCATAAGACGTTAGAAAATGTGCACCCCATTGAGTATTAAAAAAACTTTTTTCAGGGCCATACATAAATTTAAATCTTTTTACAGTATCTGGAACCAACATAAGTGAGGAGCCGATTAACGAAAGTGTTAAAATCAAGGTAATAATTTTTAATTTAAAATTTTCAATTCTAAAAATTATATAAATGATGCTTGTCAAAATTAGCATTATACTCGCTGATCTTTCTTTTGTTAAAAGAACAAGCAAAATTGCGAAAAGTAAAAAAAATAAATCATAATATTTATTCTTAAAATTTATTAAAAAATATAAAATTGATATAAAACTTATTTTACTTAAAAATGATCCAACAATTAATTCATCTCCAAAAGGCCCTGATAATCTTCCATAATGAAGCTTTGATTGAGAATAACCAAAAATATCTTTACCAGTTAAATACTGTAAAATTGTATCTAGTGAAGTAAATATAAATATTAAAAAAACTAATTTAATAAATCTGTTAAAGATCTTTTCATCTAATTTAAAAATAAAATAACAACCAATTAAAAAAATCAGATTCTTAATCAAATTTAGAGATGACCTGGCTGAATATAAAAGATGATCTGAAAAAGCAGAATTAATAAATAGAAAGATAATCAATAAATAAAAAATCTTAAAGTTTAAAATAATTTCAATTTCACTTTTATTTTTTACGTAGAAAATTGGAAAAATTATACAAAATATGACTAAAGATATATTGAGTATAAAAGTTCCGATTAAAGTTGATAAAATACTAAAGTATATTAAAAAAACTAATAAAGATAGTAAGTATGGATATTTAAACTTATTTTTTAATATGAAAAAATCACTTATTATCAGTCCAAGGCTTTTAAACATAAAAAATGTTATTTAATATTTTAGTTGTAATTATTATATCATCAATATCACTTGTCATATTATTGCAAACTAAAAATTTATCTAAAAAATATAATTTTTTTGATAATCCAGCTTCAGAACCAAAAAAAATTCACAAATATCCTGTGTCTAATATCGGTGGTTTATCATGTTTAATTCCATTCTTAATGTCATTAATTATTTCTTTTTACTTGGAGGATTATTTTTCTAAAAAATATATCATAATTATTTTTATATCATCTTTTTTTTATTTTTTTCTTGGTAGATATGATGATTTGAAAAACATAAGTCCAAATATTAAATTTATTTGCTTCGTATTTATATTTCTTTTCTTGTATCCTCTAGAACCAAATTTGATTGTGTATGATTTAAAGTTTAAATATTTAGATACTTTTATACCTTTAAATAATTATTCAATTTACTTTACGCTGTTTTGTTTATTCATTTTTTATAATTCCTCTAATTTTATTGATGGTGTAAATGGATTATATGCATCAACAATTATATTTTGGATTGTGTCACTTATATTTTTAACAAAAATATTTTCACTAATATTTATGGTGGTAATCTTGTCGTTATTAATTTTTTTATATTTCAATTTGAAAAATAAAGTATTTTTTGGAAATTCTGGAAATGCTTTTTTAACTTGCTTTGTTGGTTCTGCTTATATTTTTAGTTATAATAAATTTAATAATATTTATTGTGATGAAATTTTTTTCCTATTTTTAATTCCTGGTATTGATACAATAAGATTAATTTTAGAAAGACTTCTCAAAGGAAAATCTCCACTAGAAGGAGATAATAGACATTTGCACCATATAATTTTAAAAATTTCTAACGATAAATTGGTATGGATATTCAATCTTTTTATAATTTTGATACCGATTTTTATTTTGAAGATTTTGAATAATTTTTATAGTGCTATAATTATTTCTATAATCACTTATTTACTTCTTGTTTATTTGCTTCCAAAAAAATCTGAACTTAATTAACGTGTAAAACGCAATTACTGCATCTTTAAATCTTATCTTTTTTCCATCAGAGTAGTTTCTACCATTATATCGCACAGGGATCTCAATTATTTCAAAACCTAGATGATTTAACTTTGTGGTAATTTCTGGACAAATTGAGAAATCATTCTGAATTAAATTCATTTTTTTCATTACTTTAACATCAATAAATTTATAACATGTGTGAGCATCTGTTAAATTTTGATTGTTTAATATATTAGACAATGTTGTTAGCACGTAGTTAGCAAAAATTCGAAATTTCACTATAAAGCCTTTTTGAATTATGTTTCTTTTTAAAACTCTTGACCCGTATATCACTTTAATTTCAGGTTTGTTTTCAACCAAATTTATAAAGTTTAAAAAATCTTCTGGGTCATATTCTAAGTCTGCGTCCTGAATAATTACATAATCACCAGTTAAATGTGGTATAGCTGTAATTAAACATGCGCCTTTACCCTTATTATTTTTGTGGTGTAAAATTTTGAATAAATTATTATTCTTATAATTTTCTAATTCTTTTTTTGTGCCATCTGTAGAGTTGTCATCAACTATAATTATCTCTTTATATTGAGTTTTTACGTTTAAAACTTTATTGATAATTTGATTAATTGTTCTAACCTCATTATATACAGGAATAATAACTGATAAATTCATAAAATGATTAATTTATTAATTCTTTCATTTTTAACTGTCTTATTTCACTTGTTTGTAGGAAAAAACTTTTCAAAATTTTTTGGCACAAACAATAATACATATTTTGAATTAAGTTTAACCTCATTATTTGGCTTAATCTCATTAAGTTTGATTTCACTATTAATTAATTTCTTTTTACCACTAAATCAACAAACGAACACAATAGTATTAGTTATTTTAATTCTGTCTTTATTAGTTACAAATCCTAATTTTTTAAGAAATTATAAATCAAAAATTGTATTAAATTTTGTTATTATTTGCTCTTTAGGCGTCTTTCTAATGATTTTGTTAAGCAAAATTTACACTCCAGATGCTGGTATGTACCATATTCCCTATATTAACATTTTAAATGAAAATAAAATAATTACTGGATTAAGTAACCTTCATCACAGATACGGCCATATATCAATTATGCAATATTTAAGTGCTTTACATTTTAATTATTTATTTGGAATTAATGGAATTGTTATACCATTAGCCTCATTAGCGATTTACTCTATCGTTTTATTTCTATCAAACATCAATCGAAAAAAAGATTTATCAATATCTAATATCTTCTCAATTTTAATTGTTATCTATATATGCTGGAAAATGAATAGATATAGTGAGTATGGAAATGATGCTCCAGGTCATTTTATTTTTTTTATAACCATCCTGATTTATTTAAATGCATTGGAAATATCTCGTAAAATAAGTGAACAAACTTTTTATATTATTTCCTTTTTTTCAATCTTTGCATTTTTAAACAAAACATTTCTAATATTTTCTCTGTTAGTTCCTTTAATTTGTTTAAATAGAGATATTTTAAAAAATTTAATCAATTTAAAATTTTTAACATTAATTTTATTTTTATCATTTTGGGCTGTAAAAAATATACTTATAACTGGATGTATTTTATATCCAATGCCTTCAAGTTGTTTTAATTTGTCATGGACAAATTTTGAAGGATTATCAAATGTTTATGAAGTTTCGATTGGATCAGAAGCATGGTCTAAGGATTGGTCAAATCAAAAAGATAATATCTTGCCTTATAAAGAATTCTTAGAAAATTTTTATTGGTTAAAATTTTGGATAAATAATCATTTCATAAAAATTTTAGAAATTTTGTTACCATATATTTTGGTTACAGTCATATTGATGTTTTTTATTAAAATTATGAATAAAAGAAATCAAAATGAATATAAATTAAATTTTAAATATTATATTCCAATTTTAGCAGTGATAATGATCGGAATTTTGTTTTGGTTTTTAAAAGCACCAATTTTCCGATATGGATACTCATATATAGTAAGTTTCATCGCCTTATCTACTGCATTAATTATTTCCTATAATCTTAAGAGATTAAAAGTATTAAAAGAAAAAAAGATATCAATAATTATAATTTTTCTAGCAATAGTAATTTTATCTACAAAACAATTTGTAAGAATATACAAAAATTTCGATGTTAATTATAACAACTATCCATGGCCAAGATATTACTCAGAAACTTTAGAAAATAAAAAAAAAAACCTAGAAGTGGTTTTCAAAAATAAAAAATTTTTTTATTTTATACCTAAAAAAAGTTATTGTTTTTATAGCAAATCACCATGTACTTCTGTAGAAGTTGATAAAAATTTGAAGAAAAGCATTAATAAATATGGATACAAAACATATTATTTTTAAAACTAAATGAATAAAGTAATTTTAGGTATTAATTCAAATCATGCAGATTCCTCAGCTTGCATTATTGTGAATGGGAAAATAGTTGCGGCAGCTGAGGAAGAAAGATTTAACAGATTAAAACATTGGGCAGGTTTTCCAGAAAATGCAATATCGTATTGTTTAGAAGATAGTGGTATTAACTTTAAAGATATTGAAGAAGTAGCAATAAACACAAATCCATTATCTAATTTTGGCCCAAAAATTTTTTATTTTTTAAAAAATTATATTTTAGGAGAAAAAAAATTAGAAATATTAAAAAGGTATAAAAATAAATTTAATCTTAAATTTAGGTTAAAAGAAAAATTTGGAAGTAATGAAAAACTTAAAATAAGATATATTGACCATCACCTTAGTCATATATCTTCAGCTTTTTATCCCTCTGGTTTTGAAAATTGTCTAGCTGTTTCTATTGATGGATTTGGTGATTTTTCAAGTTTAGTAGT
>CEQL01033406.1_pt1 | contig 20897 bp, 20 predicted proteins | sample 356281 | NCBI WGS metagenome assembly CEQL01 (sample SAMEA2621203, study PRJEB7988) | marine metagenome | biome: marine biome (ENVO:00000447); feature: surface water layer (ENVO:00002042); material: "saline water (ENVO:00002010), including plankton (ENVO:xxxxxxxx)" | depth 5 m
TTTCTACAAATTGCATAATTATTTAATACAAGTATATCTAGGTCAGACTTTTTAAAAGTTTTAATTGCTTGACTCGCATTTTCAACAATTGCATCTCCATGAAGGTTGAAAGAAGTATTTAAAACTAATGGTATACCTGTAATTTTTTTAAATTTATTTATCAAATCATGGTAATCTGGATTAGATTTTTTTTTTAACATTTGAGGTCTTGTTGTTTTATCTGCAGGGTGAATTACTGCGGGTATTTTATTTATAAAATTTTTCTTCACATCAAAAGCCATAGTCATGAACGGAGAATAAATTTTTTTTGGGTTTAAAATTATTTTATTTACATCTTCAAAAAGAATTGATGGTGTAAAAGGCATCCAGAAATCTCTGTATTTGATTTTAGAATTTATTTTTTCAACTGAATTAAAATTTCTTGGGTCAGCTAATATTGATCGATTACCTAGAGCTCTTTGGCCAAATTCCATTCTCCCTTTACATCTAGCAACTATTAATCCTTTAGATAACCATTTAGCAATTTGCATATTTTTTGGATTTTTTATAATCTTAAAGTTTTTACAATTTTTTTTTATCTCTTTTTCTACTTCGTCGTCGTAAATTTTTGATCCAAGATAGATACTATTTAAGCCGTACATTTTCTGTTTTGGCTGAAATTTTTTACTTGCCATCCAAGCTGCACCAATAGCTAGTGAGCCATCACCTGATATTGGTCCACACCAAATTGATTTAATTATCTTATTTTCACTTAGTGTCTTTATGGCTTTTATATTTTGTGCGACTCCACCAGATAGAATTACATTATTCAAATTAAATTTTTTTATGCAATTTGATACCCATTCATCTAAAAAATTTTCAGTATATTTTTGCAAACCCCAAGCAATTCCATCAAATCTCTCACCTTCTAAAAACTTTTTTGAAGTACTATAAATTTCTTTAATGTATTTACTTTTGATTATTTTATAACTTTGAATTTTATTTAATTTATTAAAATAATTGAGTGATTTTTTGCCATGATATTCAGTTCCATATGGAGCTAGTCCCATAACTTTATACTCATGTTGGCCTGGCTTCATTCCTAAAATTAATGTAATATATCTATAAAGTCTTCCAAGCATAGCGTCATTAGTTTTGTATTTTTCCATTATCTCTAACTTATTAGATGTTGAAATCGTTGCAGAACTATCATCTCCTCCACCCTCAATTGTAATAATTAAGTTTTTATCTTTTTTTTGAACCTGCGAAAACAATCCATAGTATTTGTGACAATCTTCATGTCTAAAAGTATAAATTTTATTTTTACTTATATTAAGTTGTTTTGCTATTGTGTCTCTTCTAATTTGATTAAATATTTTCGAAAAATTTTTATTTTTTGAATTTTTAGCTTTTTTTACAAAATTATAATATGGATCTTTTTTTAAATTTTTAATATTCTTTTCCCAAATTTTGAAGTCATCTAATTCATCAAGCTTTTTATTTTTTAATAATTTTGGTTCCCAATAAAGATAGCTCTGTTTTATCCAATCATTAATTGAAAAATATGCGTTTGGTTTATAAAGTGTTTGAAAAAGACCGTTATCAAAACCTGCTAAAGCAACTAAATCAATATCAGATTTTTTTATCTTTGCAATTTTAAGTACTTTTTCAATTGATTTTTTTGGATAACCTGAATCAGACTTTATTCTAGAAAGCCTCTCTTCTGATATACACGCTAAAATTTTTCCATCCTTAATTATACAAGCATGAGACTCAATACTGTCTGAAATTCCTAAAATTATCATTGCTTCAAGTTTTTTATATTTTTTATAAGATGTAGAAAATTCATATATAAAACATTAAATTTTTTTTGCAAAATTAATAAATGACTCAATAAATTTAAGTCCATTTTTTCCACTTTTTTCGGGATGAAATTGACAACCAATAATATTTTCTTTTTGGATAATAGCATTTATTTGTGTTTTGAAATATTTGCAATTTCCAAAGATATATTTTTTGTCATTTGGTTTTGATTCATATGAATGAACAAAATAAAATTTTTTATTAAAAATACTTTTAAAGTAAGCCGATGCATTGTTTGGAGAATTAAACTCATTTACTTCTCTCCAACCTATGTGTGGAAGTTTAAATTTCTGGAAATCAGTATCTATTTTAATCTTTTCAACTGTTCCATCAATAAGATTAAGACCTATATTTTCTCCAAATTCATAGCTTTTTGACATAAATAGCTGCATTCCTAAGCATATACCAAGCACAGGTTTTCCTGTTTTTACAAAACTTTTTATTTCATCAAACAAATTTAGATCATGTAATGTTTTTACAGCTGTTCCAAAAGCTCCTACACCTGGCAATATTAAGCCAGAGCTATTTTTTATAGTTTTACTGTCTCTGCTCAAATGTAGATCTATCCCATTCTTTTCAAATGATTTAATTATACTTAGTAGATTTCCAATACCATAATCTATAATTGTAAATTTCATTTTAACTTTTTATTAAATATCTAAAAAACTTTTAATATCGTGAATTGAGTATCTTTTATAATGAAGGGCGTCGGCTACACATATAGCATCAACCATATTAACTATATCCTTTAGATGCTCTAAAGAACCCATTCCTCCACTTATTATTAGTGGAATTTTTGAGGATTTTGAAGCTTCTTGAGCTAATTTAACATCAAAACCTTTTCTCATACCTTCTTTGTCAATTGAAGTAAGTAGAATTTCACCTGCACCAATTAAATTTATTTTTTTTATCCAATCTATGACATTTATGTTTGTTTTTTCTCTACCATTGTGAGTATATGCGTGCCATAATTTTTCTGAAATATTTTTTGCCTCTATTGAAACAATAATATTTTGAGATCCAAATTTTTTCACTAAATCTTCTAACAATTTATTATTATTTAAGACTGCAGTATTTAAAGCAATTTTGTCTGCACCATTCTCGAACATTCTAGATGCATCATCAATATTTCTAATACCACCGCCAACAGTTATAGGTATAAATATATCTTTACTTATTTCTCTTATTGTTTTTTCTAAATTATTTCTTCCATAAAGAGTCGCCACTACATCCATAAAAAGAAGCTCATCAGCATTTTGATTATAATATTCTAATGCGAACTTATTAGGGTCACCAAGAACTCTTAAACCTTCAAGGTTTATACCCTTTATCAAATTACCACTTTTAATATCTAATCTTGGTATGATCCTTAAATATTCCAAATTAATAAATTTTTTTTCTTAATATCCACTTATTGCCCTTAAATTTCCAGATATGTGGAGATCTAAATTTGTTACATAATTCTAGAAAATAATCTTTTGTCATAATTGGGTTTTTGAATTTATTAAAAATTTCTGAAAAATGTTTTTTATCTATTGATAAATATTCAAAAACTTCTTTCTCAAATCTTTCTGGATATTCTCCATCAAACTGTTTTACAAGTCTTATACCCTCTTCGCGTGTTATTTCTCCATTTCTTATTTCTTGAGCAGCATCATAAGTAGCTCTACCTATTCCAAATTTTATAAAAGTTGTGTAATAATGCAAATCATCCATTTTATCATCTATAGATGAATATTTACTATATGTACCTGTTGTTCTTTCAGGCGAAGGAACAAAATTACCTTTTTCTACAGCAAAATAATAGCATTCTTGTGGATGCCATTTAAGATAATATCCTAAATACTGTACATTAATTTCTGACTTAGTATACTCATCATTTGTTATAGGCAAATATGGAGTTAAATCTTGAGATTTTATTTTATATTTTTCTTTGAGTTCGCTGATATTTACTCCTGAAATAATAGAGTTGTCATTACTTTTTGTTGTAAAATACTTGTCAGGCTTTGATGGATTATCAAAATCATCTTTGTTTCCAAATTCTGCATTAGTGTCACCATAAAATACTAGTTTTATATTAAAATATTTTGCAGCTGCTCTTATTGGAAAATGGTTCTGACCCATTATGAATGGTTGAAATGGATGAAATATATTTTCTAATGCTAATCTAGTTAATAATCTGTGCACTCTACCATTTGGTGTAAATAAAAAGTTATCTAGACCACTATGGATCCAAGATTGGAAGTTTTGCCATCCCCATGACGTATATATATGTGGAGCCCATGTAATTGTAAGAGGATTCATGTTATATTTATATTTTAACATATATGAAACGTAAAAACTGTCCTTACCTCCTGAGCCTGGAATAATACAATCATAATTACCATCTTTAGATCTATATTTATCACATAGTTCAATTAATTTTTTCTCGCGTTCATGCCAATCTATTTCCTTTTTTCTTTCAGCAATTTTACAAGCTGAACAAATATTTTCTTCACCAAGATTTAAAGTATTTTTTTTGGTTTTAAAATCATGACTAAATTCTAATTCTGACAATGGTTTCTGATTTGAGTAAGTACATGAATTACAAAATATAATATCTTTATTCAAACCATAAAATGTTTTTAAATTTGAATTATCTTCTTTATAATCTTCTATGTTAATTTTAATCATTTATTATGTTTAAAATTTTTAAGCAAAGCTTCACAAACTTTTAGATCATCGTAATGATCAATATCTACTGGCCAGGTTCGGTCTAGCAAAAAAAAATTAGATTTATTTTTAATAACAAGCTTTTGATATTTTAAAAATGTTTTGATATCTATGATGTAAAATGATCCATCTATAAAAAAATAATTATTTGGAAAATTTTGTCTTTGGTAGGAATTTTTTGTGGGTTCTTTTAAATATTTCCAAGAATTTTTGTTTTGCTCTATAATTTCATAAGGATGCTCTCTAACTTTTGTAACACTAACAAGACTTTTTAATTTTTTTTTGAAAAAAATATTTAAAGCTTTCTCAATTTCGCTCGGTTTTCTTAAAGGTGATGTTGGCTGAAGCATTATAAGAGTTTTGAAGTTTAAATTACTATTATTCAACCAATTTAATGCATGATTTATCGCATCCACTATATTACTTTTTGAAGAACTTAAATAATTAGGCCTAATGTAGTCAATCTTAAATTTCTTTGATTTTGAAAAGTTAATAATTTTCTTGTCATTTGTTGATACAAATGGATATAAAACATTATCTAATTTTTTAACTAAATTTAAAGTGTGTTCAATAAGAGGTTTTTTTCCTACATGTACTAAATTTTTATTCTTAATTCCTCTTGAACCCCCTCTTGCAGGAATAAATGCTAATACTTTTGACATTATTTTGATAGAAATTTTTCCAAAGTTAAAAATTTTATAATTTCCATCTTTTTATTAATAATTGGTATTATCGGTACTAAATGTTTTCTAAAGTATACCGCAGCTTTTGATTGATTATCTTTTGTTAGATAAATAAATGTTTTATTCATTATTGCTTCGGAGAAAGTTTCCAAATTTTTTTTTGCTAAAAGTGCTCTAAGAATATCACCCTCACTTATTACTCCAATAAGTTTTTTTTTTTTTAAAACAAAAACTGTTCTATGAGTGTTAACTAAAATTTTTTCTATAACTTTGCTAAGTTTATCACTAGATTGAACTATAAATGTTTTATTTAGTTTCATTTTATATTTTTTTTAATTAACTTATCATCAATTTTTGTATTTATTAAAATATCTACAATTTTTTTTGAAGATTTTCCACTTCCATAAGGGTTTTCAATTTTTTTTATCTTATTTTTAAAACTGATTGATGAAATTTTTTTATATGCGTAAAGAAGATTTTTTTCAGTTACTTTGTTTATAGAAACTACATTTTTTGGTTTTATTCTATCATTTTGTCTTCTACCTACATTAATACATGGAACTTTAAATGATGAACTTTCTATAATTCCTGAGCTAGAATTTCCAATAATACATTTTGTATTTTTTAATAGACTTAAATATTCGTGCCTTGGAATATTCTCAAATATTGTATCATTTGTATCTCTGTGTTTATAAAATTCTGATTTGATAATTTCTGATCCTGCATCATTATTAGATGAAATCCAAATTTTTGGTAAGTCTATTTTTTTTAAAAATCTCATAAATATATTAAATTCTTTTTTTAATGAGTTAATACTTTCAACAACTGGATGATATACAACTAATAAATATTTTTTTGATACTATTCTGATCCCATATTTTTTGAATAAAAAATTATTATTTTTTGGAATATATCCTTTTAGATAAATATCGTCTAGCTGGGGGGCACCTACTTCTTTAATTCTAAAGTGCTCTTCTCCAAATCTTTTTAATCTATCGGAAGCATCTTTGTTGGATGAGAAGTGTATATGTGAAAATTTTCCAATTGAATGCCTAGCTAAACCATCAACATTACCAGATAATTCTCCAGCTTGTATATGCGCAACAGGTGTATTTGTATAAATACCAACTATACTTGCTACTAAAGTTTCACCTCTATCTCCCGCAAGAAGTATCCAATCTGGTTTGATCCTTTGTACGGTATCTGTGAAAGAATTTAGCAGTACTCCCATTGATTTAGTTGCGGTAAAAACGTTATATCCATCGAGTGCCATATAAATTTTTTCATCTACTTTAAATCCTTCTTTTTCAATTTCTTTAACAGCCATCCCAAAACCATCAAGTAATAACATGTTTGTAGCACAGATTTTAAAATTTATTTTTCTATTTTTTAATTCATTTAAAATAGGTCTTAAATAACCCCACTCACCTCTTGATCCTGTGAAAACTAATATTCTCATTTATTTAAAATCTTTTTTGGAAATTAATATATTTTCCTTAATATCTCTTTTTGCAGTTTTTCCGATAATTTTATCCATATATCGCGAAGGAATACCAGTTCCTGGTCTTTTTGACCAAATGTCCTCTTTTTTTATAATTGTATTTTTTTTAATGAATTTTGTTGAAACTAAACTTCTATGAGCCCATGATCTAATTTTTTTTTCTAATCTATGAACTTTCTTGCTAGTACCCAATGCTTTTTCTAATAATCTAATTTGATTTATTAAATTTTTCAATTGTTGAAAACTTATTGAAACATCACGATCAGGACCATTATTGAGGTTGTCCAAATAAACATGTTTCTCTATTATTTTGGCACCAAGGCTTACTGCAGCTAATGATGTAAAGATGTCGTTAGTATGATCTGAGTGACCTATAATAGCTTTTTTGTATTTTGCTCTCATAGTTGTAATGAAACCAAGATTTAAATCTTTATAACTTGGTGGGTATTCACTTGTACAATTCATCAATGCAATTTTATCATTATATTTCTTTGACATTAATTGATAAATCATATCAATCTCTTTTAGATCAGACATGCCTGTTGATAAAATTATAGGTTTATTAAATTTTTTAAGTTCTTTTAAAAAAGGTGTATCAGTAAATTCTCCAGATCCTATCTTAAACCACTGAACCCCAATTCTATTTAGTTCATATGCAGCTTTTAAGCTAAACGGTGTACATAAATATTTAATTTTTATTTTTGAGCAAAATATTTTGATTTTATAGTGATCTTCAATTTTAAGAGAATATTTCTTTAAAAAATCATACAATGAAATTTTGAAATTTTTTGATTTTGGGACAATTCTTAACATTTCTTCATCAGGCAAGTGGTGCTGAAATTTTATTACATCTGCTCCAGCCTTTTTGGCAGCCTTAACCATTTTAATGGCATTACTTAATTTTCCAAAATGATTATCACATCCCTCTGCGATAATTAGTGTTTTATTTTCTGTTATTTTTTTTAAATTAAGACTCATGTTTATATTTAATTAAATATTTGATTAATACTGTCAATTATTCTTTATAAATAATTTAACTCCTGTTTTAAGTGTAATTTTGGGTTTCCATTTTAAATCTTTTTTGATTTTGTTTATATTTGCGACTGATCTATTTATTTCTCCCTTCCTTTTTAATTTGAATACCTTTTTTCCACCAAAAATTTGTGAAAGTTTTTTTATACTAGTCTCCTCCCCAGTTCCTAAATTATATATTTGTCCTTTATATTTTGAAGTTGATGCTCGGTATAAAGCATTCACTACATCTTTAATATGTATAAAATCTCTTGTCTGATTGCCATTGCCTACAATAGTAAGGGGTTTATTTTTTTGTTTTTGCTCTAAAAAAATTTTCATAACTGAGCCATAACCACTATTCTTTTTTAAACCTTTTCCATAAACGTTGAATAATCTCAGAGAAATCGTAGGTAAACCGTATAATTTTGCCCAGTCAATTACCATTTTTTCAGCGATCCATTTTGTTAAGGCATATGGATTTGATGTTTGAATTTCTTCAGTTTCGCTAATTGGTAATTTTTTTGGATCTCCATAACAACTAGCTGATGCAACATAAATAAATTTTTTTATATTTGATTTTCTACAAGCCTCAAGGACATTAAGTGTACCATTTGTGTTTACATTAAAATACTCTGAGGGATTTTTAATACTTGGCAATAGTTCGGTTAGCCCAGCTAAATGGAAAACAAATTCTGCTTTTTTCAAGTATTTTGAAAGATTTTTCATTTTTGTAATATCGGTTTTATAAAATTCAATATTTTTTCTTACTCTTCTTAAATTTTTAAGATCACCGTTTTTTAGATTGTCTAAAACTATAACATTGATTTTTTTTGAAACTAAGTATTCTACTAAATTACTACCAATAAAGCCTGCTCCACCTGTTACTAATGCTGTCATATTACTTTTCAAAACTATTATTTTTAACCTGCTTTATATTACCATTATTAAAATTCAAAATTTTATTACATAAATTAAAGATTTTATTTTCATGTGAAATTATAACTATAACTTTTGTTTTATGTTTTAAACTTTTGACCGTTTTATAAAAATTTTCTGTCGAAGTAGCATCTAATGCTGTGGTTGCTTCATCGAAAATCAAGATTTCTGGTTCTCTGTATAATGCTCTTGCGATTGCTATCTTTTTTTTTTGTCCACCTGAAATTTTAATACCTTGTTCACCTATTTTTGTCTCTAACCCATTTTCAAATTCGTTTTTAAAATTTGATAATTCTGCGAAATTCAATATGTTAAATAGCTTTTCCTTATTATAAGTATTACCAAATATTATATTTTTTTTTATTGTATCTGACAAAAAATATGGATTTTGGGTAACATAACCAATTTTATTTCTCCAACTAAAATGATTTAGTTTTCTTTTATTATTATCAATAAGTATTTCCCCTTCCGTGGGTTCAAAAAGACCTGACAAAATATTAACAAATGTACTTTTTCCAGATCCGTTTGGTCCTTCAATTCCCACACAATCTCCAGAATTTATTGTAATATTTGTGTTAATAATTGAGTTTTTTTTTTGATTTAGATATCTAAAATTTATTTTTTTAAATTGAATAGAATTTTTAAATTGGATAATGTTATTCTTGTTTTCTTCTATACTGTCATCTGTTGTAGAAGAAATGTATTCAATATTTTTCAATTCTTGGTAAATTTTATTAATTGCAGGAAGTGCATATTTAATAGAAATTAGTGTCATAGAAAGTCTATTTGCAGATGGCATAACTCTTAAAATTGCTACTCCAAACATTGCAAGTAATGAGATGATGTAAGTAGAAGAATAATTAAATAAGCTAAGATATATGATTATTAAACTTACAGATAAGACAACTAAAAACTCAAGCCATAATCTTGGGTATTGAGTTATTATTTGTATAAATTTCGCTGAATTAGTCAAAGCTTGATTATAATTATAAAATTCTTGATAAGCTGAGTTTTCTAAATTGTAAATTTTAATTTCTTTTATACCACCAAATGTATCTTGAATTGATTTGATACGATTAGCTTCATTTTTTTGTCTGATATCACCCCAACTACTAGTTTTTTTATTAGTGTAATTTAAAAAAATAAGCAGGAAAAATGCTATTAAGCTGAAAGTTAAGATAGTAATAGAAAAATTCACAAAACAAAGAAATATAAATATTGAAATCAAAACAGACACTTCCAATATTAGTGTAAGTAATTGATTCACAGAAGATACAGTCAAACTAACCTCATTACTAATATTTCTCAATATTTTTGAAGTTTCGATATTACTTAAAAACTTATAATTTAAATTCATATACTTAGAATATAGCAAGCTTGAAAGTGAGAGGTTAAAGTAAGTTATTAAGTCTGCTTTTTTATATACTAAGTAAGCGTATATTAAATTTTTAATTGCAAAAATTATAAGTAATCCAGTAATAAAATAAACCGTTAGATTTTTAGTCTTTAATTCAGGAAATAAATTATAAATAAAATTTACGTAATCACTTGAGAATGTTGGATCTAACAATACAGAAACTGTTGGAAGTACAAAAGATATACTAAGAGTTTCAAGAAAAACACTCATTACAATTAAAATAAAAAGTAAAATAATTTTTCTACTCCTAGAATATGAAAATATAAAATTAAGTTTATTAAATATACTTCTTGGTGAATTAAAGAAACTAAGCATAAAAATCTGACAGCTTTAGAATAACGTTATGTTTGATATTTTTTTTAACTTTTTTTCCTATAATTTTCTTTATGTTGTCAGGACTAATTCCATTTCCAGGTTTTTTAAAATCTAAATCATTAATAGTAACTATTTTACCTTTTTTTATGAATTTTTTAGATACAATGCTTTTTTCAAAAACTCTTTTCATAGTTAAATACTTATTCATATTATTTTTATCTATTGGCCTTTTTTTAATTTCCCAAATCTCTTTTAAAGTTTTGCAAAAAAATTTAAAATCTAGAGGTTCCATAGAAAATTTAGCATCACTACCGTAAAGTTTTTTTGATAATGTAAAATGTTTTTCAATTACCTTTGCTCCTAGTGAAGCTGCTAAAAATGATGCTGAAAAACCTATTGTATGATCAGAATAGCCAAAATCACATTTAATTTTTTTTTTTATTTCTTCAAATATATTTGCTCCAACATTATTTAGTGAGCATGGATATTGAGATGAACATTGCAAAACAATTAAATTTTTTTTTTTAAAAATCGAAGAGGCTTTTTTAATTTCTTTCCAATTACTCATTCCAGTTGATAGAAGAACTTGTTTATTTGTTTTAGCTATTTTCTTTAACATGGGTAAATTTGTAACCTCACCTGAAGGAATTTTGTATTTTTTAACTTTAAGTTTTTCTAAAATATCAACTGCTTTTGAACTAAAGGGGGAACATAGGAATTGAACTTTATTTTTTTTACAATGATTAATGATCTTTTTCCATTGATTAAAAGTAAAAGCAGTTCTCTTAAAGTAATCAAAACGAGGTTCTTTATTAAAATATTTTGGTGAAGGTGCATTTTTTAATGTCTCCTCCTCAGCAATATGCATTTGAAATTTAACAGCATCAGCACCAGATTTAGCTGCAACTTCTATAGATTTTTTTGCCAGATATATAGATCCATCATGAGTTGATCCTATTTCTGCAATTATAATATTTTTATTTGTCATATATGATTAAATCTTTTTATAATAATTCTTATACCACTCTATACATCGATTAAGTCCAACTTTAAGACTAGTGAAATAAATTTTTCCAATCTTTGAAATTAAAACAGAATTATCTCCGTGAGTTTTGTATATATCTGCCTTTTGAAAGGAAACTTTTTTATATTTGAGATTGAGTTTTTTTTTTTGAATATGTTTAATTAAATAGGTAAGTTTAATGGGCTTATTTGAGCAAACATTTATTACTAAATGCTTTTCTTTAATCTTGGCCTTCATTAATTTTATTATAGAACCTGTAACATCTTCAATATATGTAAAATCTCTAAAATGATTTCCTTTATTATTAAGTTTGAAAATTTTTTTTTTAAAAATTGACTCTAACAATTTAAAAATTACCATATCTGGTCTACCCCACTCACCGTAAACTGTAAAAAATCTTAATCCGATTAGTTTTAAACCATAGTATTTTGAGAAAATTTCGGCTGTCTCTTCATTATTTTTCTTGGTCAAACCATAATAATTAATTGGTTTTATTATTTGCTTTTCAGACAAGGGAAATTTATTTGAGTCTCCATATACTGAACTAGATGAAGCATAAAATATTCTTTTAATATTTTTTGATTTACAATTTTCTAAAAGATTAAAAAAACCTATTGTATTTGCATTTAAATATTTTCTAGGTTGTTCTATTGAATATCTCACACCAGCCTGTGCCGCTAAATGAAAAATATAATCAAAATTTTTTTTTTTAAAATATTTGTCTAATTTTTTTCTATTATCTATATTTATTTTATCAAACGAGAAATTTTCATATTTTTCTAAATTAGAGATTCTTAATTTTTTAATTTTTACTGAATAATAATTGTTTACACTATCAATACCATATAGATTAACATTTTTGAATTCATTTAAAATTTGAGTACATAAATTATAACCTATAAATCCTGCCGCGCCTGTTACTAAAATTTTCATCTTTTATAAATCATCAAACAAAAACACAAATTTTTTATTTTTTTTAAATTCAGTATTTTTAAAGAAATTATGTTTTGTAAGAACAAAAATTTTTTCATAATTTCTTACTATCATTTTCTTTTTTAAATTCATTTCATTTGATTTTATGTAAGGGTCGAAACCATCAGTTTTTGCAATACTATTTTTGACTGACTCAAAAACTTTCAGTGCTAAAGAATTTCTAATATCAGGGACATTTGGTTTATAAGTCAAACCTGCAATTAAATATCTTTTTTTTCTATAGTTCTTATTTAATTTAATATTTTTGATAATCATTTTTGATACATAATTTGGCATATGGTTATTGGTATCTCTTCCAGCTAACGTTACTTTTGTAATTTGATTTTTTTTCTTAGCAATAAAAGAAAAATAGTATGGATCTACTGGTAAACAATGCCCACCTACTAGACCAGGGTAAAATTTTATAAAGTTCCATTTAGTAGATGCCAGTCTTATCACTTCCTTAAAATCTAAATTATTATTTTTACAGAAAATAAATATTTCATTAATTAAAGCTATATTTAAGTCTCTTTGAATATTCTCTACTACTTTTGCTGTTTCGGCCTCTTTGATATTTTTTGTATAAATAATTTTATTTCCTAAATTTTTATAAACATATTTCACTTTTCCTAAATTTTTTTTATCACTAAATGCAACAATTTTCGAAATTTTGTTTAGGGAATGTTTTTTATCACCAGGATTTATTCTTTCTGGACTATATCCTACAAAAAAATCTTTACCTAATTTTAGTTTAGTAAACTTATTCAAAATCTTTGAACAATATTCTTCCGTCACCCCTGGATAAACAGTTGATTCTAAAATTAAAATGTCACCATAATTTAAAAAATTACTTATGTTTTTAATTGCTTTATTTACTAATCTTAAATCAGGTTTTTTTCTCTTCGTTATTGGCGTGGGAACTGTGATTATGTAAAAGTTAGAGTCTTTTAATTTTTTTTTATCATTGGTGAAGTAAGAACCATTTTTTAAAATTAAATTTTTTCTTGTATGCTCTAAATTTGTGTCAATTTTTTTTTTTAAATTATCAATTCTTTTTTTGCTAATATCAAATCCACAAGTTTTAAAATTTTTTGATAAATTCACGAAAATTGGCAGACCTACATAACCAAGACCTATAATACATGGTTTAATATTATTATTTTTTTTCATAAATCATCTTCGCTATATTAAAATCATATTGAGTATCTACATCAATTGATTTCCTTACACTCATTTTAAAATCTAAAATTTTTCCACCTAACAAATATTTCATTAATTTTTTTTTGTTTGTTATCAAAATTGATGGTCCGTTTCTCAATCTAGGAAAAATAAAATTTTTTTTTTTGGTGAAGCTTAACATTTTCCCATTTGAATACATAACTTTTTTGCTTTCAGTTTTTTTATTTACATTTGTCGTACTCACCAAACAATCCACATCCTTATTTTTCAAAATCAATTTACAGGCTCTATCAATATCTGTATATTTTCTGAGTGGTGAAGTTGGCTGTAAAAGCACTAGGTATTTAAAATTAAATTTTTTTTTTAAAATTTTTTTATATTCATATTTAATTAAATCAAACATTTTAGTTTTATCTGATGCATATTTTTTTGATCTCAAATTAAAAAAATCAAACTTATTTTTAATACAAATTCTTTTAATATTTGGGCTATCTGAAGAAATATAAATATCTTTAATATATTTACTTTTTTGTGCGGCATACAAAGTATGCATAATTAAGGGTTTGCCATTTAATAATTTAGTATTTTTATTTTTTAATCTTTTAGAATTTTTTCTTGCAGGAACATAAGCTAAAAATGTCATAAATGAATAAAATAAAAAATGATTTAATATGAATTTGTTTTTTGAATATTAATATTTTTGATTCTTTTTAAAATTTTAACAATTTTTTTTGAGGCTGTACCGTTACCATAAATGTTTTGAGATTTATATTTACCTACCTTAATTTGTTTTTTTATAGCATTTATAATTTGTGCCGAATTATTTCTTACATCAATTACATTTTTACCTCTAAGTCTTTTATTTTGTCTTGTTCCAATATTTATAGCCGGTATACCAATATATGATCCTTCTCTAATTGCACTTGATGAATTTCCAACAATGCATGATGCATTTTTCATCAATGTAATGTAATAATCTGATGGAATATTTCTTAAAAATCTTATTTTTTTCATTTTCTTTCTTTCTCGCCAGATTCTTATTTGTTTAGATATCTGTTCACTTCCAGCATCTGTATTTGGCCATAAAAAAATAGCTTGAATATTTATTTTCTCGATAGCTTTTAATGTTTCTTTTATATGACTTATAGTTTCTGAATATTCCGTGGTGACTGGATGTTGTGAAACTATTATAAATTTATTTTCGAAGTCTATGTTATCACCAACACCATGTTTATTTACGTAAATCTCTGATTTTTTTTTTAATTTTTGCTTAATAATGTCTTTAACAAGATCAATCCGTGGGCAGCCAACATTAAATACATAATGTTTTTTTTCACCTAATTTAACAATTCTATCATAAGAATCTTTATTTGAAACAAAGTGTAGATGAGAAAATTTACTAACTGCATGTCTAACACTTTCATCTATTGTGCCTGTTATCTCACCACCCATTGTATGAGCTATAGGTATGTTCATATAAGACGCTGAAATAACTGCTGACATTATTTCGTATCTGTCTCCAACTACAAAGATTACATCTGGCTTTAATTTTGAATATATTTCTGGAAGCTTAAGCAATCCTATACCAACTGTCTGAGCCATATTACTCGGTTGATCTGCTTTGATATTCATATCTGCTCGATAATTTATTTTAAAACCGTCTTTATTTATTAAATCAACACACTTTCCTTGCTCATCAGTTAATGCCGAAGCTCCTACAACTAATTGCATTGTTAATTTTTTATCAATCATCACTTCACTCATCAATTTTCTTATGCTTCCATAATTAGCTCTTGAGAGAACTGTAAAACAAATTTTTTTAATCATAATCTAATTTTTGATTTATTTATTTAAGCAAAGCTCCGCACTTTACTAATATTTGAAATACTAGTATTGTTAAGAATTTCTACAATATTTAAATAGAACAAAATAAATATTTATTTGTATTAATTGTTGTTTCTATTTTACCTAATAAAATTTTAATTTTATTTTTCTCTCTTGAAAGTATTTCAAAAATCATATTTGTAAAAGGGCCTTCAAGAAACTTTGCTTTATTTAAATTTTCTTTTAAAAAAAATTTTTGTGTGAGATAACCATTATTTTCAAATTTTTTACAATATTTTAAAAAATAAATAATTTCATTCTGATTATTTTGTGAATTCATTAAAAAATATTTTAAACCTCTTGTGTAGGCTAAAAGATCAATAATTTTTTGTTTTGAGAACAAGGGATGATAACAAAACATATACTCCTCCAAAATATTTTTTTCATAATATTTTATTTTGTTTTTAGATACCCTTTGATATCTAATTTTTGGATAATAAAACTTTATCTCATCATTTAATCTATTACATAAGTTTTTTTTAAAAGTGCTTAATTCTTTTGACTTATATTTACAAACTATCCACATATTAATTATCTAACTCTTTTTTTAGTTCATCGTATTCTTTCATTTTCCTTTTCATGAACTCTAATGTTAATTTTGTTTTAACTTTTATACCTTTTGGTGTTAAAACATAAATATAACCAATTTTGTTTGGATTTTTGTTGAAGTTATTTATTTTTACAAATCCTTTTTCTTTTAAAGATTTTAAACAATAATTTAATTTTCCTAAACTAAATCCAAGTTCTTTTGCTAAAGTTCTTTGAGAAATATCTGTTTTTTTATTTATTTTTCTCAGTAAATTAAAATGGTCTTGATTATTTTCACTCATAATGTTCAAAATTTGAACATTTATAACGTTCAAGTTTTGAACGGTAAAGTAAAAATTAACTATTTATCGATGAAATTAGCTAAATTTTCTAATAATTTTTCGTCTTTTGCATCTTTTTCTGAAAATTTTCCTGTGTAAAGAGTGTTTAAGAGATATGGTGAAATATAATCCACAAAATTCTCAAGATCATTTTTTATTTGGCTTTTTGTTTTTTTTAGAAGGAATTTAATATTTTCAGATATATTTTTTCTATTTAAATAAGGAGAAGAGTCACACTTTGAGTGCCATGTTGGTTGTAATGTAAAACCTGCTTTTCCCTTAAGTAAAGAAATCCATATTGATGAACCCTGTAAAGAAGAAACTAGTTTTGCTTTTTCATAAAGACGATCACTATCATAATTTGGATTAATAATTTTTACATTTTTTAATGAACTTATGGCTTCATAATCTTTTTCACATCTAAAGCTCAATTTTCTTATGTCTGGTTGATTATCATTTAATTGCCGCGGGTGCTCTCTTATATACAAATAAAAATTGTCAGGTAAATTTTCAGATATAAGCTTAATTGCTAAATATTGATTAGAAAAAATACCACTTTCTGGATCTGTTGACCTCTCAGGCTGATAATGAAGATAATATAGAATATAGTTTTCATCTTTGTATGGAGTATGAGAATTTTTTTTTAACCACTTTAACATTTTTAACCTCTGAAATTCCCGAGAAATTAATAACGATATTGCATCGTATAAATTAAGAGAGTAGCTTGAATAATATTTTTTTTTAAAAAAAGTTAAATTAAGTAAGAAAAAAATTTTTCCCTTGAACCATCTGAAAAAATTTGATTTAGGAGATATTGGTTTATGAGAATTTATATCTCTAGCTTTGATATCCTCAGGCACAATATTATTGGAAATTATTTTATTAATTTTTTCTACAGATATACTTTCCTTTATGTCATTTATTTTAATTATATTTTTTTCATATACTTCAACATCATCATAAAAAATAATATGATTATGAATTTTCGTAGATTTTATAATAAATATTTCACAACTAAGTATTTTTGCAATTAAATACAATGCCATATCGTATGGCGTGTGAGGCGATGACTCAAAGACAACTTTTTTTATAGAATTTTTGATGAAATTTTCTCTTAAATAAATTAGTAAATTATAATAGTAGTTTTTATAAAATCTAGTTGATTTTTTTTTAATAAAAATTCTGTCAATACATTGTAAAAATAAATAAAATTTATTTTCTAAAAATTTAATGTTTTCTTCATCAAAATTAAATTTTTCATTATTTTTGAAACCATAAAAATTTTGATTCCTTTTTAAAAAATTTGTATCAATTAGTTGATGATTATTTTTTAATGAACTGTTAATTGTTGACTCAACATCTCCAGATAAGATATATTTTTCAGCATTATCGATTTTTATAATTACGTTTTCAAAAAAAATATCTCCTAGAAAGTTAGCTAATAAAATTCTTTTCATAGATATTAAATATTTTATTTAGTTTCCTAAAATTAGTAAACTACCAGTTTCTTCCATCGCTAATAGTATCATCCTATTTTTTTCTAGATATAATAAATCTCTTATTCTCTCTCCAATAAAAATGTCTTCAATGTATATAACCTTTTCAAAACTTTCATTAAATAGCACTCTGTAAATATGTCGAGAATTTAAAGAAGCTATTAAAAAATTATTCTGCCAATGAGTTGAGAAATTGTTTCCCAGTCTAATAATTTCTGAGATACCTATTGAGGGAATGAAAGAGAAAATTGGTTCTTTAAAACCGTATTTTTTATGACTTTTAAAGTAATCAGACTTAGTCTCATCAGCTAATTTACTGTATGTCTCTCCATAACTTGCAACATTCCAACCATAATTTTTACCTTTTTCTATTTTATTAATCTCATCTCCACCTTTTGGACCGTTTTCAGTACTCAAAATTAAATCACCCTCTGTATAAAGTCCTAAAATATTTCTATGACCAATGGAAAAAAATTCATATTTATTATTTTTGAGATTTATTGAAATAATTTTTCCATAAATAGAGCTTAAGCTTTGAGGATTAGGATCAATTTGTCCTCTATATTTTTTTATATCTCCGGCAGTTGTTAATAATAAGTTTTTCTGGTTTTCAATTTTATGTATTTCAATTTTACCGGACTGAATAAAATTCATACATTTATTTGAGAAAAATATTTCACTAAAATTAAGATATTCAATATTTAACTCTGACTTTGAAACAGACAAATGCAAGCAGTTATTTTTTTTTCTAACCGTAGATACATATAAAACATTTTCATCAATTTTAATATCGAGTATTTTATAAGAAGTTAAATTAGATTTTATTTTATTTGGCGTTATTTTACTCAAAATATTTTTTTGATTTATAAAATAAAAATTATTTTTTGTATCTACAAAAAATATTTTATCATGATTTTTCTCTAAAAAAAAAGGATACCTATCTTTCTGTATAAGAGATTTAGCATATCCACTATCGGTTTTTTCAATAAACTTTCCTAAGTCTATTTTTTTTACTTTTAGATCTAAAAATTGGCTTTGAGGTAAAAACTTTTTATTATAATCATTATTTAATCGTTTTGTATTTAATTCATTTTTAAAAACTACTCTACCAACAGAAAATATCGATTGAGGTATATAATTTTTTACGATGGTTATAAAGGTTATATTCTTAGATAAAAAATATAAGACTGAGGATATAAAAACTATTAATATAATTCCAATTATAAAATTTTGTTTCATTATTTTAAATTATTTTTTAATGGCACAAAACCTCTCGGCTTTCCAGATGGTTTAATTAAAAGATATTTATTAAATTTTACTTGTTCTTGAGAATATTCTTTGTCAAATAAACTTTGAGATCTCCACATTTTTGCTTCGTTCCATTTACCAGGGAAATGCATAAAATAATTTCTAGACAGAGCATGATTTATACAATCTCTTATTAATTTTTTATTATTATTTTTGTACAAAAATGGATAATTTGTAGCCATTTCGTATGTCCAAATTGCTTGAAATTTATAGTCTAACCACTGATCTAACTTATTTGACTGAATTTCATAATTTAAAAATATTTCTTCAAACGACATTCTTTTTTCTTTTTTTTTGTCTGTATATTTCAAGTACCAATGATAAAGAAGATTTGAATGTCTTTTGATATTAAATAAAAAAACTCCAGTAGAAGCATAATTTTTTTGTGGCGGGAGCCCCATATATTTGTAAATACTTTTAATATCCATAAATAAAGATGAGTCTAAAGGGTACTTTTTATTAACATATTTTTTTCTCAAGAAAGCTACAGTCTTTTTACATTTTAATAAATCAAATGGTAAATTTTGAAATTTTGAAACAATTCCTATTTTCTTAGAGTGATAAAATTTAAATATATCTGGAGCATCCACATAATTAATCAATATATCACTATCTAAAAAACAAATATTAGATGCTTTAATTTTTTTTTTAATTAAAAAATTGCCTATTAGTAATTTTTGCCAATGTGGTGTTTTGAAATACTTATTTTTTTTGCTAATTAAATTTTTGTTGAATATAATTAATCCTATATTATTTTTTTTACAATATTTAAGCCAATTTAATTTTGAATATTTGTTCCATTCATTTTGATAATTGCCTCCTATCAGAATAGTACATATAAAATTTTTAGTTTTTTTTGTTTTATAAATTAACTTCATTATCTTTGTTAAAAAATTATAAAACTATGTAAGAAATATTTGGTTCAAAAGGGAATTGTTGTAGCGAATGTTCATTTATTTTTAATTCTTTAAGCAATGCTAAAGTTTCTCCCTGCCATCTTTTTTGATTTAATTCATCAAATGCAATTATTGAACCTTTTGACATTCTTGGAATAAAATTCTTTAAAGCAACACGAGTTGGCTCATAAAGGTCAAAATCTATGTAAAGCAATGAGATTAATAAATGCGGATTATTTTTAATATAGTTTGGAATAGTTTTTAAAGCATCACCCTTAACAAGTTCAATTTTGCTTAAATGTCCATTTGGCCTATTCATGTCATAAAACTTTATACAATCATTAATTAATTCAAGATTAGTGTCTCCTTTAAAACCTTTTTTATAAATTTTTTTGTTTATCGATTTGTCATTAGGAATATCCTCTTTTTCAGATTTTAAAAAACCTTTAAAAGTATCAAAACCTATTATTTTTCTATGTATTCCGTAAGGTTCAAAAATAGACATGAGTTTAGACATCAACAATAAAGATGAGCCTTTCCAAACTCCACACTCTACTATACTACCCTTGATATTTAATATTTTTTTTACCAGCTCATATTTTGTTAAATAATATATTAGGTATTCTCTTCTTAGAAATAAAGGAAAGTGATCAACTAAATCTTTAGGATTTTGTTTATCAAAAAAAATATCTAAATCTTTAAAATATTTTTTTTGATCTTTGCTAAGATGTTGTGGCATTTAATTTCATTATTAACATTCTAAATTTAACAATTTTAGTAATTAATATCTACAGATTATAGTCTAAATAAAAATTTTTTTCAGTGCATAAATCAAGCCAATTGAGCTAT
>CEQL01027169.1_pt1 | contig 20699 bp, 22 predicted proteins | sample 356281 | NCBI WGS metagenome assembly CEQL01 (sample SAMEA2621203, study PRJEB7988) | marine metagenome | biome: marine biome (ENVO:00000447); feature: surface water layer (ENVO:00002042); material: "saline water (ENVO:00002010), including plankton (ENVO:xxxxxxxx)" | depth 5 m
ATAAAATTAAGTAATTCATTTCCAATTTCTTCAGGATTTTGCCCTAAAGCAATTTCAATTCTTTTATCACTTGCAAAAGTATTGATTGCTAATGGGTATTTTGATCCTTTTACATTTTCAAATAAAATTGCAGGCTTATTTTCCTTTTGAGCTCTTATTGCAATTTCAGTGATTTCAAGTACAGGATCAACTTCTTCTGTTACTCGATGCAATTCGCCTTCGTTTTCAAGATCATTTACAAATTCTCTGAAGTTTGATGACAATTATTCACCTTTCCATTCTTTTAGATTTTCTGGTTCTATATCAAGTTTTTCAAGCACTCTTGATGAAATCATATCTATTAAATCATCGATTTTTTTTGGAAGATTATAAAAACCTGGTGATGCTGGAAGTATTACAGCTCCTGCACGAGTGAGTTTTGTCATGTTTTCAAGATGGATTAAGCTATATGGGGTTTCTCTGGGAACAATGATTAGTTTACGCCTTTCTTTCAAGCAAACGTCAGCTGCCCTTTCAATTAAACCTCTTGATATTCCATTAGCTAAACTTCCTAATGACCCTGTTGAACAAGGAACTATTGCCATTCCACTAGTCCTGAATGACCCGCTAGCTATACTAGCACCAACATCATTTTCATCAATTACTTCGAGAAGATCTTCATTAAAGTTAAATTTTTCAATAAGTATTTTTTTATCTTTATCAGCATTACCGCTTAACTTGGTGTCTGTTTCTAAAGATAATATTCTCCTGCCAGGTTTAGATGTTACAAGGTAACATTTATGTCCTGCATTAACTATACCTTTAAGTACAGAAATTGAGTAAAGACCGCCACTGCCTCCAGAAATTCCTAAAATATACTTTTTCATTGTTATAAAATTGTGCTAGTTATAAAAGTTGCCATTAATATTATAGATATCTGCCCATTCATATCAAAAAAAGCTTTATTTATATTTTTCTTCGATATATTTTTTAAAATCATATGTTCTCTTAAAAATAATAACAATATTATTGTACAACCAATCCAATAAATTGGATTTAAATTTATTGTTAAACCTATTAAAAATATTAAAATTAAAGTAATTGTATGAGATATTGAAGATAAGATTTTTGTGACTCTGATTCCAAATTTTGAAGGAACTGAATAAATTTTATTTTTTAAATCGAAATCAATATCTAAAATTGCATATATTAAATCAAATCCACTAACCCAAAATAATCCTGCCAGGCCAAGTAAAAATGATTCAAATGAAAATTTCCCTGTTAGAGCAATCTCTACTGCTGGTGGAGCTACTAAATAAATTAATCCCAAAAAATAATGACATAAGTAGGTAAACCTTTTAGTTAACGGATAGATAATAAATAAAATAAACACTATTGGTGATAAAAATAATGCGAGAATATTGAAATATAGAAGTGTTGTGTAAAAAATTAATAATGAAATTGCAACAATAATTAAAGCGCCTTTCATTGTTATTGAGCCTATTATTAGCCCTCTATCTTTCGTTCTAGGATTTTTCTTATCAATATTTAAATCTAAAATCCTATTTATTGACATACCGAAAACTCTTGCACTGACTAGAGCAATAATTATTAAAAATAAATCAGTTAAATTAAACCCTATTTTTTTAGAAACAAGCGTATAGGCACTTAATGCAAAGGGTAATGCAAAAACTGTATGCTTAAATTGGATAAATTCTAAGTAATTTTTTATTATTTTTAGCATATTATTTTATTTTTCTAAATGATTTTGAAAGAGTCAAAAGAAGCATCAATATTGAAATAAGTATAATTGAGTCAATAAATAAAGTATTTACCGCACCTAACTTGTCAACGCCATATCCAATGGGCAAAGCTCCAAAAGGTATAAAAGCAAAATTTAGCATAAAGAAACCCATCATTCTTGCTCTATATTTTTTATCAGTATATTCCATTGTTAAAACATTGCTTAAAGCCATTCTAATTTGTTCAAAAGCTCCAAAAAATATTACTACGATTAGTCCAACTGAATAATAAGGAAAAATACTTAAGGTCAGGATGCAAAAACCTAGACCAAAAGCTGATATCAAAAATAACAGAAATCTTAAATTGCCTTTTTTTAAAGTTGAAATCATAAGTGTTCCAAAAACTGCACCAATTCCTGCCAAAGTAAGAAGTACCCCAATTTCACCAGGAGAAATCATATACAATCTCCTTGCTATAATTGGTAACTGAAGTCGAACTGGCATAGCTATCATACTTACAATTAAAGATGAAAAAAGTATTGCTAAAACCATTTTATTGTTTATTAAATACTTAAATGATTTCTTCATTTCATCGATATAATTTTCAGAAACAGAGTCGTTTTTTTTAGTTCTAGGTAAATAAATAGCTAACAATAGTGCGGTTAGTTGAATTAAAGAAATAACCAAGAAAACGTTTGATGGGCCATATTTTCCATATAAATAACCAACTGCTGATCCTGAAAAAACTGTTACTAATGCCATTCCTGATGATAATAATGCTATTCCATTGCTAACTAAATTTTCAGGAACAATTTTTGGGATAAATGAATATCTTGCTGGAAGTTGAAATGAAAATAAGGCACCCTGAAGCATAGACATTACAAACAAAAATTGCCATGATATCAAATTTAATTCAATTAAAACCCATGTAGAAATCGAAGTTGCAAAAAAACCAATTTGAACAATTTGCATTACTCTTCTGTTTTCAAATTTATCACCAATAACTCCACCTAAAACTGAAAATAATAATAGGGCTGGCGCAAAGCCCATGCTTACTACACCGGCCAAAAAAGCGCTATTGGTCATATCATCAGTCAAAAGTGCTCTTGATGGCATTGCCATTTGAACAGCGAAAATTAGGTTAACACTGGTTAGCCATAAAATTCTATATCCTGAATATTGAAATGATGCAAAAAAAGATTTCATTTAATAAAGTGAATTTAATTGTTTTAGTATAAAATTGCAATTAGATATTATGTTGAATTTTTTATATAAATATTTTTTAAGAAAATTATTATTTTTATTAAATCCCGAAACTGCTCATAAAGTTGTGGAGACTTTACTATATGTGACACCTAATAAAATTTTTAATGTTTTTTTTCGTTACAACTTTAATAAGGATACTTCAACAACAATTTTTGGTAATTCTGTCCCAAGCCCTATTGGCATTGCAGCTGGGCTTGATAAAGATTACAAATCAACGCCTAAATATTTGAGTTTAGGATTTGGTTTTAGTGTAGTCGGCACAACAATGATTAATCCTAGAAAAGGTAATCCAAAACCTAGGCTAATAAGGGATAAATCTAAAGGTGAATTAGTTAATTCATTATCATTTCCAAGTGAAGGTTCATCAGAAATTCTTAAAAGATTGAAAAGTTACCCATCTCCTAAAGAGAGAATAATTATTTCTATATCTGGCTCTAGCGAAGAAGAGATAGTAGAAAATTTATTATTATTTAAAGATTATTGTTTTGCTGTTGAAATTAATATCTCAAGTCCAAATACTTCTGATTTAAAGAAATTTGTAAACCCTAATTCAATAAGATCTATTCTAAATAAATCTAGAGCAGTTACAAAACTACCTATATTTATCAAACTCCCAAGGCTATTAGAGATTGAATATTATGACGAATTAATTGAAGCATCACAAGAATTTGATAAAGTAGGCGTTGTTTTATCCAATACACTTCCTATTACTGATTCAAGGCTAAGTGTTGGCAATGGAGGTAGGAGCGGTAAATCTTTATTTGAAAGCACGCTATCAATATTAAAATATGTAAGAAAATCTTTTCCTGAAATAACAATACTTTGCTCAGGCGGAATTTCATCTCCAGAGCAAGCAAAAATGTTATTAGAATCAGGCGCCAATGCCCTACAAATTTATACTGCACTTGTTTACGAAGGGCCTGGTTTAATCAAGAAAATAAACGATAGTTTATTAAGTAATTGAATTTATAAAATTATAGAACCCTGACTTTTCAGGAGCTTCAATAGTATTAAGGTTTGGCAATTTGCTATTTGCAATACTTCCCTTAACTGTGAAACCGAATCTTGCATAATTTAATAACTCAATATCAGCCTCTCCGTCTCCGAAATAAAAAAGGTCACTACCCTTCAATTTCAACAGATCTAAAAGAACCTTTGTAGAATTTAATTTATTTCCTTGCAGAGATGATACTTCACATAAATTGTCGAAAGTTTTATTGATTTCAACTAAATTGCTATATTTATCTTTTAATTTACTTGTAACTTTATCTGTTTCAGCAGGGTCACCAATAATTAATAAAACAGTTTTATTGTTTATTTCAGATAGATTATCTGTTTTTAGTAATTTAATATTTTGTCTTAAAGAATAATCTATAATCCATTTGAATTCATTTTGAACGTAAATATCTTCTAAGCTATAAAGAGCTGTATTTAAATTTTTAAATTCATTAACGTCATTTATGATATCGATAAAAGTGCCCATATCAATTTCTTCCTGATAAAGATCAATACCAGTTTCGGGATCAGATATAATAGACCCCCCAGAACAAATATATGGCAGTTTTAATTTTAATAATTTTGAAAATTTAGAAGCAGGAATTTTACTTCTGCCAGTAGCAAAAGTTATTGGTATTCCTAAGTCATGTATCTTGTCAAATATATTAGAAATCTCTCTGCTTACTTTACCATTGGTTAAAATGGTTCCATCGAGATCAGTTACTAATATAGGAGAATTTGTAAATGTATAAATTGATTCCATATTATGTATAATACTTATGATAAATTAACAAATTGTAAATTATGGAAATAAAAATAATAATACCTTCCCCACTTAGAAACTTATCTAATGGCGAAAGGTCAGTAAATATTGAATTAGATGAAAACTCTACAATTTTAGATTCTATAAATAAATTAAATGACATATATTCGGGTATTTCTGCAAAAATAATTGATGAAAACAATTCATTGCATAACTTTGTAAATATTTTTATGGATGGTGAAGATGTAAGATATATGCAAGGCGTTGATACCAAATTAATTCCAGGCAGTGAAATAAGTATTGTTCCTGCAGTGGCAGGCGGAATCTAAATCGTTTCTCTTATAGAGTCCATTACAATAGAATCAGGCACATCATCTTTTATAACAGGACTTCCAATATCTTTTAATAATACCCAATTTATTTTGCCATTTTTAACTTTTTTATCATTTTTGGTGTTATCGAATAAATCTTTAATGTCAATTCCCTTTGTTAAATTAGTAGGAAGGCCATATTGATTTAGAGTAGATATTATCTCGTTCTTAATATCATTAGAAATTAAATTAAGATTTTTGGATATATTTGTTGCTACAACCATTCCAATGCTAACTGCCTCACCATGTAAAAGCTTTCCGTATTCTGTAAGTCCCTCCAATGAATGCCCAATAGTATGACCAAAATTAAGTTTTATCCTATCAGTGCCCTTTTCAAACTCATCTTTTGAAACAATCTCAGCCTTGATTTGAACGCTTCTTTTTATGATTTCTGTAAATATAGGATCTTTCTTGCTGATGATATCGTTACTTTGCATTTGAAATTTTTTTAATAGGCCTTGGTCAAATAAAAATGCATGCTTAATTGCTTCAGCCCAGCCAGAATTTAACTCTCTTTCTTTTAAAGTTTCCAATGACTTTGTATCCATCGCTATTAATAATGGTTGCTTGAAAGCGCCAATTAAATTTTTACCATGTTTAAAATTTACGCCAGTTTTCCCTCCTATAGAAGCATCAACCATTGCTGCTAAGCTTGTTGGAAAATGAATTACATTTAATCCTCTTAACCATGAAGATGCAACAAATCCAACAAGATCTGTAGTTACTCCACCTCCAATTGAAATTAAAATACTATTTCTTTCTGACCCTACACTTAATAACCAATCATATATGTAAGTGCAAGTATCAAGATTTTTTTTGGTCTCATTTATATCAATTGATAATGATTCACACTTGATATTAGAATTTTCTAGCTCATTTATTAAATTTATTGTTTCTGAAGAAAACACTTTTGAGTCAGAAATAAGAAATATTCTTTTCGGGTCATATTTATTTTTAATAAATTTAGCTAAGTCTTTTTTAAAATTATTACCTACAAAGATTGGATAGTCACCTTGAGTAGATTTAATAATTGAGGCTAATAAATCATTCATATTTTTTTAATTCTTTTAAAATCATTTCTATTGTTTCTGATTCATTAATATTGTCATTGACTATTATTAAATCAGCTTTTGAATATACATCATACCTTTTTTCTAGCTGTGTCTCTAAATTTTCAATTAGACTTAATTTGTTGTTAAATAATAATGGCCGGTGACCCCTGTTTGAATTGTATAGCCTTCTTTCGATTTCTATAGGTGAAGACTTTATCCATATTACGAATCCATTATTTTGCATGAGATCAAAAGCATCATTAATCTCTGGCAATCCTCCACCAGTAGAAACTACAATATTTATTTGGTTTTTTAATTTAATAAGTAATTTTTTTTCTTCATTTCTAAAAAATAATTCACCTTTAGAGTTAAATATTTCAGAGATTGATAAAGCAAATTCATTTGTTATAAATTCATCTGTATCTAGAAAATCAAATTTTAACTTGGTTGATAACTTTTTTCCTAAAGTGGTTTTGCCTGACCCAGATTGACCAATCAAAAATATTTTTGTTAAATTATTTTTTTCCAAATTCATTATGAGATTTAATAAAATTTGAAAAATTCATAATCAATTCATCAATATGGTCACCACCAAATTTTTCAATTATTGATTCAGTTAAAATTAACGACATCATTGCTTCTCCAATAACACACGCAGGTGGAACTTGGCAGACATCACTACGGTTGTACTGAGCCTCAATTATTTCTCCAGTGTTTATATCAACAGATGGCAAAGGTTTTGCTAATGTTGCAATTGGTTTTATGGCAACATTTACAACAATTGGCTCTCCATTAGTTACTCCACCTTCTAAGCCCCCCGCATGATTTGTAATATGTTTAAAATTCCTCCTATCTTCTTTATCAGGAACTATTACATCTTGAACTTCAGAGCCGGGTTTCTTTGTATTTGCAAAACCGTTTCCGATTTCAACCCCTTTTACAGCATTGATACTCATCATTGCTTGTGCAATTTTGCCATCAAGTTTCCTGTCCCATTGCGAAAAATTTCCTAAGCCAACAGGCGAATTAAAAGCTACAACCTGAAAAATTCCCCCAATAGTAGTTTTTTTTCTCTTTGAGGAAAGGATGGCATCTTTAAATTTTTCATCCATGTTTTTTGAAGAACACCTTACTTCAGATATCTCAGTTTGATCCCAGTCAACATTTTCAAGTTTTTGATCTACATCATCAGAAGTAACTTCTCCAATTGATAGGACTCTGCTTTTTATAGAAATGTTTAATTTTTTCAACAATGATTTGCATAAAGAACCCGCAGCAACTCTTGAAGTAGTTTCTCTTGCACTTGCTCTTTCAAGTACATTCCTTAAATCATGTTGTTTAAATTTCAATGCACCAACAAAGTCAGCGTGACCTGGGACAGTTTTTGAAAATTCTTTTTTATCTACTGATTCATCAACTGGGTACGGAGACATAGCATCTGTCCAATTCTTAAAATCAATATTTTCTATCCATAATGATATTGGTGAACCAAGTGTAAGACCATGTCTAACGCCAGATTTAAAGTAGGCATGATCTTTTTCTATTTTCATCCTTCCTCCCCTTCCAAAACCTTTTTGTCTTCTCTGTAGATCAATCTTTATATCTTCTTCAGATACTTTTAAACCAGCTGGAAGGCCTTCAACCATAATAGTTAGGCCTGGTCCGTGTGATTCACCTGCTGTTAAAAATCTAAACATAATATATTTAGTTTAGATCATATAATTATTGATAGTAAAATTTCAATCGAGTTTTAATGCACTTTTCATTATTTCAAAAGGACAATTTTCACCTGTTAAAATTTCAAAACCTGCTTGAGCTTGATAAATTAACATATCAATACCATTAATTGCCTGGCCACCAAATTCATTTATTTTTTTAAAAAAGGGAGTTTTATTTGGCGAATAAACAAGATCGATTCCAGTAACATTTGTTTTTAATTCGTAACCTTTTATTAGATTTCCATCTGGATCAGGCCCACTACTCATTCCAACTGATGTGGTATTAACAATTAAATCAGCTTTACTTAATTCATTCTTAACACTACCTATTGAGTCTAGTTTTAAAGAACTTATTCTGAAATTACCATACTTGTTGGCTATTTCTTTGGCCTTTGTAAAAGTTCTATTAATTATGCAGATATTTTTAGCATTTTTTAAAGACAATGCTTCAACAACTGCTTTTGCAGACCCTCCTGACCCAAATACTACACAATTAAGCTCGCTTAAATTATTTAATATAGCTTCTGGTATGCTTTTTTCAAAACCAATATAGTCTGTATTAAATCCCAATATCCTATCATCTTCAATCTTGAACCAATTTGCTGCTCCTATTCTTTTTACAGAATTATCGTAAAAGTCAAAGTATTTTAATACATTTTCCTTATGAGGAACTGTAATGCACCCACCAACAACATTGTTATCTTTTGCATTTAAAAAAAATCTTTTTAACTCTGTTTTTTTTAGTTCCCATTTTTCAAAAGATAGACCTAGGCCAAAATGCTTAATAGCTGAATTATGTAGATCAGGAGAGAGTGTATGGGATAGAGGATTTCCGATAATACCAATTTTATTCATATTTCTATCTTAATTTTTCCAAATAATTATTTAAAATTATTGTTGCAGATGAATCATCCACATACTTATTTTTAGATTTTCTGTCTATCGAATTTAATGCTTGAACTGTTGATAGTCTTTCGTCCTCAAGCTCAACATCTATTTTAATATTTTTAGAAAGTTTTTCTTTAAATGACAGCACTTCTTTTGCTTTGAAGCCTATTTCATTTTTCAAAGTTTTTGGTATACCTAAAACAATTAACTTAATGTTGTTATTCTCTGTAATTTTTTTTATCTTATCAAAAGCCACTTCAATATCTCTATATTGAATAATTGAATGAGGAATTGCCATTTTTTTATTTAGTCTTGATATAGATACACCAATTCTTTTTTCACCATAATCTAAGCCTAATATTTCTTCTTCACTATGCATCTTCAATAATATTTTTTAATGCCTCAATAGATTTATTTTGTGAATTTATCTCAGTTCCACCTCCTTGAGCTATTTGAGGATTTCCACCACCACCACCACCAATAATTTTGCTCATAGATTTTATTATTTCAGAAGCATTAAGCTTATTAGTATAATTTTTTGAAATTGAAACAATTATATTTATCTTATTTTCATAGATACTTGTAAGGAATATGATTCCATTAAATTTTTTACTGATTGATTCACACAATTCTCTAAGTTTTTTTGGTTCATAATTTTCTAATTTAGTGATAATGACATCATAATTATTCAATTCATATTTTTTATCTATTAATTCTTCTATGAAATCAGTATTTTTACCTTTTAATGAAATTTCTTTCTTTAAATCCTTAATTGTTTGATTTAAATTATTTATTTTTTCATGGATTTCATCAGGTTTAACATTTAATTCAGAAGATATCCTATTTAAAATATTAAAATTTCTTTTTGCGAATTCATTTGCGTTTTTTCCTGTCACAGCTTCAATTCTTCTTATTCCTGAGGCTATACTAGTTTCTGATATTATGTAAAAAGACCCTATCTCACCAGTATTCTCGCAATGAGTTCCACCGCATAATTCGTAGCTAAACTTTGATCCATTTGAAATTTCTACTGTCCTGACGTCACTTCCGTATTTATCTCCAAAGAAAGCAATTGCTCCATCTTCAATAGCCTTTGTGTAGGAAGTGCTATGTTTTTTTACAGGTAAATTTGACCTTATTTTTGAATTCATTAATTTTTCAACTTCAAAGATTTCAGTTTCTGAAAGTTTACTCATGTGGGAGAAATCAAATCTCAATCTGTCTGGTGAAACTAGAGATCCTTGTTGCCTAACATGCTTTCCTAAAACTTCTCTCAATGCAGCTTGAAGTAGATGAGTTCCAGTATGATTTCTTTTTGAAGCATTTCTTGAATGTGAATCTACATTAGAATTTAAAGAATAATTAACTTCAATATCACCATTTATAATTTTTGCTTTGTGAAAAATATAACCCTCAACAAGTTTTTGGGTATCTAGAACTTCAAGTTTAAAATTTTCACCAATCATTTCACCGACATCGCCAACTTGACCTCCACCCTCAGGATAAAATGGAGTTTTATCTAATATGATAAAAAATTCAACATTTCTATCATTTATCTTTTTTAAAATTTTATCTAAATTACTGTTTACTATTGATAAAATTTTTCCACTTGAGCTTGTTTCTGTATATCCTGTAAATTCAGTCTTTTTTAAATCTAAAGAATTTATCAAATTTACTACACTCTTGTCTCCACCAAAATCGCTAGAAGATTTGGATAGTTCTTGAAACATTTTCATTTTTTTATCAAACTTTTCTCTGTCAGCAAATAAATTATGAGTCTCGCAATATTCTAAAGTTACCTCAAAAGGAAAACCTAAAGTGTCGTATAAATATGATGTTTCAAGATAAGAAACTTCTTTTTCCCAATCCGTGCTAGTAATTTTTGTTCTAATATTATTAAATGTTTCCTTGTCATTTTGCTTTATTAGCCGCGAAGTTTCTATCTCTTTATTAATGAGGTCGCTTATTAAGCTTTGGTGACCTAATTCAGAATTTATAATGCTTTTAATGAATTCTTCGTCATTTTTTGATTCATTATTTATTGTATTAATTTTTGACTGGATACCCTTTCTATTTATGATTAAGTTCTCAAGCATTTTTTCACCTGAGCTTAAAGTTTTAGAAAAGCTTTTACTTTCATTTTTTAATACCTCAAAAATGAAATCCTTATTATCAATTAATTCAGGATAATAATCACTCATTATCTTTATGACTTCTTCAGCCAAATTAATAATAAAATCTTCTTCTAAATTTAGAATAAAGCCATATCTCATTGCTTTTCTTATCAGTCTTCTTAATATATATCCTCGACCAACATTTTCTGGGATTACACCGTCTCCTATCAAAAATGTTGCTGACCTAGAATGCTCCGCTAAAATCGCAATTGCTTTATCAGTGCTAACTTTATTTATATAGTTTGGCTTTCCAAATTTATATTTGGATTCTTTTTCAATTTTAGAAATTATACTTTTGAACAAATCTGTTTGATAAACTGTAGATTTTCCTTGTAATATAGTTGCTACCCTTTCCAGGCCCATGCCGGTATCTATATTTTTATTTGGTAGCTCGGTTCTTTTACCATCTAAATGATGGTAAAACTGTGTAAAAACAAGATTATAAAGTTCTACAAAGTCTTCATGAATATTTGGTCCCCATTTATTATCATTATCTTTAATTTTTTTATTAATATTTTCTTTGCCAATGTAATAATGCAGTTCACTGCATGGTCCGCAAGGACCCTCATCTCCTGCTGGACCCCACCAGTTGTCAGAATCACCAAAGAAGGATATTTTTTCATCTGGTATTCCCAATTTTAACCAAATTTTCTTAGTTTCAAGATCGTCATTATGAACTGTTATAAATATTTTTTCTATATCAAAATCTAATTCATTTACCATCAAATTGAGTGCCATTTGGCATGCCTCCTCTTTAAAGTAATCACCAAATGAAAAATTTCCTAACATTTCAAATAACGTCAAGTGTGTAGAATCTCCAACCTCATCTATATCAGTTGACCTAAAACACTTTTGTGAACTAGTAATTCTTTTTTTTGGAGGTTCAGCTTCACCAGAAAAATAATTTTTAAATTGGGCCATTCCAGAATTTGTAAGCAATAATGTTGGGTCGTTTGCTGGAATCAATGATGAAGGGGGATGAATTAAATGATCATTTTTTTCAAAAAATTTTAAAAATATTTCTCGTATTTCAGATGAGCTTTTTGATTTCATAATTTAAATACTGTCTTTATCCCAAATAGTAGCAAATTCACCTTGATTTCCAGTGATTATATTGTACATTTCACTATTTTTAGTTTTATTTATTAATTCTTTTTCTTGTTTGATTAAATCAATAAGCAACTCCGTCATGTCCATTAAAAGAGTTTTATCTATATCGTCATAAAAAATACTTTTGAGTGCATTTTCAAGTTCATCATTATTAAAATTTAGAACTTGCCCAGAAAAGAAAAAAATTGAAATATTTTCTTGGTTCACATCAGAGTTTAATTCTAATTTTTGATTCACGGAGTCAATAATTGTTTCAATTGTTTCGTCTCTAAGGATATTTTCTATTTTTTCAGGAACACCATTGGGGCCTAAAAGAGAAAGGTTCCCAGATCTTAATGTCTTACTAAATTTACTTTCTATTGAATCAAAAAACTCATCATCGAAAATAAATTTTGATTGAATTGTAAATAAATTTTTATCATGAGAAGCACTACTTAAAAATAATATTTTTTCTAAATTAGGAAAAACACATAAAATTATATTTGGTTCAAAATTGTTTGATTCAAAAGACATATTTTTTTAATAATTTATAATTAAATTAAATTATAGACCAGTGAAGAGAAATTTAAAATGGATGACAGGTCTTATAGGGGAGGCTGCCCTCCTTACTGTACATGCGTAAAATGCGTGACTAATTTTAGTAAAAAGAAGAATAAGAGAAATTTTTCTAAAAATTATGTTTATGCTCTTATAGGCGGAGTTATTTTTTTATTACTATTTTTTTTAGTTGTTTAGATATAATTATTCTCTTTAAGATTCGACCACATTTCTTCTGGGATTGATTCCTTAGTTAAGCTAATGTTTTCATCTATTTCTTCAATTGATGACATGCCAGGTACTATTGAAGTTACCTTTTCATCCAACAATAGGAAATTTAGGGCAGCTGATTTAAGTGATATCCCATAATTGCTTGTAATTTCTTCAATTTTTTTTGCTCTATTTATCAAATAATCTGGTGCTACTTCATAATTATATGAAACTGGTGAATCTAAATCTCTTGCTAAAATACCACTGTTGTACGGCCCTCCAATTGTAATTTTTGTGTTTAAATTTTTAGATTTTTCCATGAAAAATTTAGATTTGTTGTTTTCAAGAAGAGTGTATCTTCCTGCAAGAAGTACATAATCCAAATCAAAATATTCATAAAATCTCAAAGGCATCTCCCATTGGTTTATACCGCAACCAATATTTTTTACCAAACCCTCTTCCTTAATCTTAATCATTGTTGGGAAAGCATATTTTATTGCTTCTTTTTCCATGTCAGCCTGATCAGGATCGTGCAATAAGAGAGTATCTATAAAATCAATATTTAGTCTTTTCAAAGACTCTTCCACCGAAATTCTAATTCCTTTTTCAGAATAATCGAAAACTGGTTCAGCTTTATCATTAATTATAGATTCTTCTGTTGCAAGATTATTTGAATTGTTATCTTTTAAGAGTCTTCCGCACTTAGTAGTTATAAAAAAATTATCACGATTAAAATTTTTAAGGGCTCTTCCGTAAGATATTTCACTTTTGCCAGATCCATAAAGAGGTGATGTGTCAAAAGTTTTAATCCCTTTACTTAAAGCATACTCAATTAGCTCAGTAGATTTGTCAATTGATACATTCCCAAATATTTTTGAAGAAATTATTTTATTGTTGTTTTTTGATCCTCCAAAAGTGGCTCCACCAAGACCTAATTTTTTGTTTGTATTCATATGTGCCTAATGATTTCATTTGTGCACTGATCTGTTTTTGAAGTTCCACCTAGATCTGAAGTTAGATTATTTCCATTTTTTAAAGTTTTCACAACAGCCTCTCTAATATCATTTGCAGCTTTATTTTCTCCAAGATGAGACAACATCATTGCTCCAGTTAATATTTGTGCAATTGGATTTGCAAGATTTTTCCCTGCAATGTCTGGAGCACTTCCATGTGTTGGTTCAAACATTGATGGGTTATCCTTGTTTAATGATATGTTTCCGCTCGAAGCTAAACCCAAACCACCTGTAATCATTGCTCCTATATCAGTTAAAATATCACCAAATAAATTACTAGCTACCACAACGTCAAAATCTTTAGGTTTTCTTATGAAATCCATACATGCAGCATCAATTAGAAGAGAATTTGTTTCTATTTCAGGATAATCAACTGAGACTTCATTAAATACTCTATCCCATAAAACCATTGAGTACCCTTGGGCATTAGACTTTGTGATAGAAGTTAATTTTTTGCTTCTTTGCTTAGCAAGTTCAAAAGAATATCTAATTATTCTTTCCGTTCCTTTTCTTGTAAATACTGCTGTTTGTAAAGCTATTTCATCTTCTGTTTCATGATATTGGAATCCACCTACATTAGCATACTCGCCTTCAGTGTTTTCTCTTACAACAATGATATCAATTTCTCCTTCATTAACATTTTTAAGTGGTGAGTTTACTCCAGGAAATAGAACAGATGGCCTAATGCACACAAATTGATCGAATTTTCTTCTTATAGGTAAAAGTAATCCATTTAAGGTTAGGTGATCTTGAATTTCTGGGTGACCAATTGCCCCAAGAAATATTGATTCACTTTCTGAAAGTAGTTCTAAACCATTTTTTGGCATCATTAATTTATTTTTAAAATAATAATTTGATCCCCATTCATAAAATTTATAATTTAATTTAAAATTATTTTTTTTTGATACTTCATTTAAAACTTTAATTGCAGAATCAACTACTTCTGTCCCTATTCCGTCTCCAGGAATGACAGCAATATTATAATTATTCATTTTTACCCAAATCCTTTATGTATAAAGAAATTGCTGACATATCTGGTTCAACAAGATCTAATTTGTTAGTTTCACTAAAAATTTCTAGCGACTTAGAGGTTAATGGTAATTCTAAATTTAGCATTTTAGAAAGTTCTAAAATAATTTTAAGATCTTTTTCGAGATTTCTTATTGGTGCAGATGAATTTTCGTATCTTTTTTTTGCAAAATATGGGACATTTCTTTCGACCATTTTGCTATATCCGAAACTTGTTTTTAGTACGCTCAGAGCTGATTTCACATCAATTCCAGATTCATCTGCAAGCAATAAAGCCTCAATTGCAGCAACAGTATTTACTGATGTTAATAATTGATTGACGAGCTTCATTCCTGTTCCTGTTCCAGCTCCGCCCATATGTACAACTGAAGTCCCCATCATTTCTAAAATATGTTTAATTTTCACAAATGCAACACTATCCCCACCACACATTATTGTTAAAGAACCTCCTTTTGCACCTTCAGGGCCTCCGCTTATAGGTGCATCTAAAAAATATATACTTTTATCAAGAGACTTTTCCCAAATTAATTTTGATGTATCAATATCAACAGTGCTGTGGTCAACTAAAATAGTTTCCGGGCTTGAATGTTCTAATATTCCGCCTTCTCCTAAAAAAACTTCAATAGATGCATCAATATTTGGAAGGCATGTTAATAATATGTTGCATTTTGATGCAATTGATTTAATTGAATCATGTTCAATTACATTTCCACCAATTAATTTATCTAATTTTGATCTTGTTCTTGTGAAGACATTTAATTCATCATTTTTTTTTAAAATATTATTGGCCATACCTAATCCCATGTTTCCAAGACCAATAAAACCAATGTTGTCCATTTAACCTCTTTATATACTTTTATTAGAAATATGATATTTTAATTTATGTACAATTAACAAGGAATTTTATGAAAAAGTTTTCAATTGAAATTTTGCCTAAACAAAAGGATAAAATTTTAGAAATTAATAAGAATTTTTTTAACGATGTTTACGTCACTCATATTCCTGGATCTCCAACAAGTGATTTAATTGAAACATCTAAAGAATTATTAAATTACAATCTTAATCCTGTGCCTCATATCCCTGCTAGATCAATGGAGTCAGATAACGAATTAAGTAACTTGTTAAATCAATTAAATGAAGTTGGCGTCAAAGACCTATTAATGATTGGGGGAAGCTCAAAAGATATTCTAGGCCCGTTTCCTTCAACAGCATCTATTATTAAAAGTGGTATTTTGAATAAATATAGTTTTCAAAATATACGAATAGCTGGTCATCCTGAAGGTAATCCAGATGATGAAAATGCTGTAGATTCGTTAAATGAAAAATTAAACTTATTGAATAACCTTTTTAAAATTTCTATTGTTACACAATTTTCTTTATCTGCCTCACTAACCAATGATTGGATTAGAAAAACCAGAAAACAAGCAGAGAATATTAAAAATACTGAAATTATTATTGGACTTGCTGGCCCTTCTAAAATAACAACATTGTTAAAATATGCAAAAGTTTGTGGTGTAAATGCCTCTACTTCATTTTTAAAAAAACAAGGGCTCGACATAACTAAATTAATTAAACATTCTCCAGAAGATATTTTAAACAATCTAAAGGGATATGATGCTATTCATTTTTTTCCATTTGGGGGTATAAAAGAGTTAAATTCATGGGTCAAATCATATAGTGAGGCAAAATGAGTAAATTTACTATCATCGGAGAAAATATTCATGCTACAAGAGTATTAAGATTAAATGGGAAAAGAGTTGAGCCAAATGAAGATGGCGTTGAATCCGTCATTTACTTTAAGGATGGCATCAAAACTTATATGACTATTCCAGAAGAAATTAAAAAAACTCAACCATACCAACAAGGTCAAGCTAAACATTTTATGATTGCTATATGGAAAGGCATATTTGGAACTTCAGAAGAGAGTGAGGACGGCGCAAATTATGTAATAAATGAAATCAGAAGGCAAGAAAAATTCAATTCTGACTTCCTTGACCTAAATGTTGATGAAATGTCTCATAAGTTAGATATTCAAATTCAAGCAATGAAATGGCTTATGGGCATTTTTCAAAATAATTCAAATGTTCCTCCAAGCGTTGATTCTTCAAATTCTGAAATAATTAATTCTGGATTGAAAGAATATTTGGGCAAACAAGGTAGGCCGATGATTAATTCTATTGCTCTTGAACGTCTTGAAACTTTTGAATTGGCTAAAGAATTTAATGCAAGGGTCATCCTTACTGGCGCAAGCAAGGATGGTATGCCAAGTAATTCAGATGAAAGAGTAAGTAATATTAATGAAATTATCAGTCATGCTAAAGATAACAACATACCTTTTGAAGATATTCATTTAGATCCATTAGTATTTCCTATATCAGTAGATAAGGAATATGGTGGTCATTTTTTTAATTCAATTTCAAAACTAAGAGAAATTTATGGGCCTGAAATCAATATCAGCGGAGGCCTAAGCAATGTTTCTTTTGGATTACCAAGAAGGAAGTTGGTAAATGATGTCTTTGTTAAAATATGTATTAATAGAGGATTAGATAGCGGAATAATAGATCCAATTCAAATTAAAATTGACGAAATTCTAAGTCTAGATGAATCAACAGAAGATTATAAAGTCGCTGAAGATATGTTGATGGGCAAAGATGATTTTTGCATGAACTATATTAATTATTGCAGGCAAGGTGCTAATTGATAAACATTCGCGTAATGTATTGGAAAGAAATACCAGTACAAGTTGAATTTACACAAAATAAATTAAAAAAAACTGCTCAATTTGATGAAAAATTTCAAATTGCTGTTGATTCTATTGCCATGAAAGATGGGTCATATGGATCAGATGCATACTTGGATTCTTGGCAATGGGTAACAAAAAGCCCAGTTGATAGTAATCTAGATGATAAATTTATCCAAGACTACGTTTCATCATATGTTTACCCAAATGATTTTATTAAAAAATTATCAAAAGAAATTAAGAGTGGTAATAGAAAAGGTACTCCAGGTTCAATCGATGATTGGGTTGTTGGAAAATGAATTTTTTAGATTTAATTAAAGAAAATATTTTGCTAGGGGATGGGGCCACAGGCACTTTTCTCCAAAGTCGTGGACTTGAGCCTGGAGGATGTCCAGAATTAATGAATGTTGAAAAAGAAGAAGCAGTGTTAGAAATGGCTGATAATTACTTTAAAGCAGGCTCTGATTTTGTTCTTACTAACACATTTGGAGGGTCACCATTCATGCTGAAGAAATATGGTTATGAAAAAAACGTTGAAGAATTTAATAGAAAAGCTGCTGAAATCGCAAAATCAGTTTGCCCTGAAAATAAATTTGTTTTTGGTTCTATAGGTCCAACTGGTGAATTTTTGGAGCCATTGGGTAACGTCACTGAAAAAGAAATGGAGAATGGATTTGAACGACAACTAAATGGTTTGATTGAAGGTGGTGTTGATGGAATAATTTTTGAAACACAAATGGCTATTGAGGAGTTAGTTTTAGGAATCAAAACAGCCAAACGAATCTCTAATTTACCAGTCATTGGTGGGATGGTTTTTGATAAAGGCCCTAGAGGTTTTTTTACTATGATGGGCATTTCACCTTTAAAGGCAGCCGATGAAATTTATAATGCTGGAGGAGATGTAGTTGCTACTAATTGTGGTAACGGTTCGACAATAATTGTTGAGTTGGCTAAAGAATTAGTAGAAAATAGCAAATTGCCTGTAATGGTCCAATCTAACGCTGGTATACCAAAAATAAAAAATAAAAAAGTTATTTACGATGAAACTCCTCAATTTATGAAGAAAAACTATCAGGCTTTAATTGATACAGGTGTTTCAATAATAGGTGGATGTTGTGGAACAAATTTTGATCATATAAAAGAATTTAGATCATTAATAAACGAAAACAATTAATTTTGATATATAATAAAAATATGAGACCAAAGGATGTTATAAGTAAATATGGAAGATGTTTAGAGCTTATTTCAATGGATCCTTATTTTAATGATGTTACTGTTGGTTTATTCTTCAAAGAGCCATTATTAACCGTGCATTCTTACAGTAAAATAGAAGGTCTAGAAAATAGACTTGAAGAAATAAGAAATAGAATTGTCGACATAGCTGGTGCTTTGCCTGGGGATCAATTTAATCAAGCAACATTTCCCTGTTCATGTAAAGATGGGTGCTGCACTCCCCCACTTAGGTTTGTAATAAAAGAAGCAGTAATGAAAGATAGACCAAACAATATATCAGAAGGTATTAAATATAAAGATCTTAGGTCAGATATGATTTTAAGTATTAACTACACATTAGAAAAAGGTATACATAAATACACTGTGACTGGCGACGGAAATGCACCAAAGCCCGAAATTAGATATAGAGCTGTTGTAAACGGTTTACTTAAATATGGTGGCTTTGAAAAACTAGACAATTTTTCTTTTAGATTGAAATGCAATCAAAGAAATGACAAATTAATTAACCTTCTTTTGCCTTTAGCCAGAAATATTAGCGCAACGGAAGAGTCGTTGGCAGCAGATGATATGGCAGGACAAATGACTACTCAATCGCTGGGTTTTGCAGCAAGTTAGATGATTAATAAAGATTTAAATATGACACCAAAGCAAAGAGTTTTATGCGCTCTTAATGGTGAGGATGTAGACAGGCCGCCTGTTTCGAATCCAACAAGTGTAGCTACTGTGGAACTGATGGATTATGTTGGCGCTCCTTTCCCAGATGCCTGCAGAGATGCAAATTTAAATGCTCAATTAGCTATTACTGGCTATACTGAATTAGGCTTTGACTCAATTGCTCCTTACTTTTCAATTATTCAGGAATCTTCTGCATTAGGTTGTGAAATGCAATGGGAACAAAAAGACAACTGGCCAACAGTAAGAATGAATAACCCAATTTGGAAAACTAAAAATGATATTAAAATTCCATCTGGTTTTTTAGAACATCGTGACAATGTTGCAATAACTCGTTCTATAAATATTTTGAAAGATCAAGTAAAAGATGAAGTTGCAATTTTTGGCAAAACTATGGGGCCATGGACACTTGCTTATCACGTTTTTGGTGTTGAGCCATTTTTACTTAAATCAATTGATGACCCGCAAGAAACAAGAGATATTTTAAGGAAATTAATGGATATTACTATTCTTTTTGGGCAAGCTCAAATTGATTCTGGGGCAGACGTTCTTGTTATTCCTGACCATGCTACCGGTGACTTAGTAAGTGGCAAATATTACGATGAATTTTTATTACATTTACACCAAGAATTAGTTGAAGAATTGAGAGTCCCTCTTATTCTCCATATCTGTGGCAGAACTGTTGACAGGATGCCTTCTATTGCAAAAAGTGGCATGGCCGCATTTCATTTTGATTCTAAAAATGAACCTCGTGAAGCTATGGAAGCAGTCAATGGTGGAATTAGATTAGTAGGAAATGTAAATAATCCTGAAACTCTCTACTCAAAAACTCCAATTGAAGTAAAAAAAGAAGTTTACGAGGCACTTGATGCTGGTGTTCAATTAATATCTACCGAATGTGCTATTCCTCTTAAAACTAAGATAGAAAATCTTATTGCTATACCTAATTCTGTTAAAAGCTGGGTAAAAGAAAATACATAGATATTCAAATAATTATGGAAATCTATATTTCAGGTGTTATATAATACATTTTATGATTAAAAATGAAGGTTTATTAGAAGAATTTAAATTTGTTACTGTTCCTGATGAACAGGAACACATTGAGGGACTGTTTGCTAGCGGTGATGAGCTTATGCAAGACATTGCATACAATTTAATCTCTGGAAACAATATTGAAGTTGGTACTTTAGTAAAAAAAGCACTTGA